>TARA_R110002049_G_scaffold87533_3_pt1 | contig 18421 bp, 16 predicted proteins | sample TARA_R110002049 | Tara Oceans TARA_R110002049 (sample SAMEA4396941) | marine metagenome | biome: Polar Biome; feature: [SRF] surface water layer (ENVO:00010504); material: water (ENVO:00002006), including particulate matter (ENVO:01000060) such as... | depth 5 m | reverse complement strand
GAGTGCAATTAAACAAATCATTTAACTAGAAACTTGAATTATATAGCAAGGTTTGGATAATAGTTTATAAAATGCTGTTAATGTAGCTCTCGGTAGGGTTGTCTTTCGCTATTATTTTCACAGGGTTTCCTATAGCAATTGAATTATCGGGAATATCAATATTAACAAAAGAATTTGGAGCTATCAAAACATGATTTCCTATATTTATTTTTCCAACAATAACAGAACCTGTGCCAATCCAAACATGGTCACCTATAGTTGGGGTTCCCTTTTTTTTCCCTCTGTTAGCTTGACCGATAGTAGTACAATGAGCTATGTTGCAATTTCTGCCTATTACTGTATCTTGATTAATAACAATTGTTCCAAAATGCCCAATATAGAAACCCTCTCCAATCTGTGTGCTAATTGGTATCTGAAATCCGTATTTGTAACCTAATCTTCGTAAGATGAATCTATAGAAAACACCCTTAAATGAATATGGGTAGCATTTAGATGCTTTACGTAAAAAAAACATATATCTAAAACCTGGCTCCTTCAAACCTTTTAGTAACGACGTTTGACCTCCGTACCTGAACAAGTCTGCTTTAACGATTCTATCCATCTTTTAAAAATATTGACTAAATTTTAATTCAACAAAAACCAAATTCGTCATACCACTTACTTAATACATAAAGTTTCCAGATATTTGCTGTATGGTCTTTTTCTTGTTCCATATGCTCACTTAAAAGTTTTTTGAATTTTGGCACATTAAAATTAGGCACCTTTTCAAGAAATTCATCATTTAAAGCTAATAAAAACTCTTCTTTCAGCTCATTTCTCATCCAGTCTCCAATAGGAACAGCGAAACCTTTTTTAGGTTGGTTAAAAACATTTTCAGGAATATATTCTTTTAATATGTCTCTTAATATTTTTTTTTGCCTACCTTTTTCATATCGGAATGACATTGGCAGTGATCTTGCATACTCAATAATTCTGTAATCTAAAAAAGGACTTCTGACTTCAACAGAATACGCCATACTAGCTCTGTCAACTTTAACATTACTATCATTTTCTAACCATAATTTAATATTTAGATCAGCAGCTTTTTGAAGGAAAATATTAGACCATTTTTTATACCCTCGGTAATATTTCATGTAATCTTGCCTTTTTTCATTTAAAAGGAATCCTTTTCTTGAAAAAATATTTTCTATAAAATCATTTCTGGTTTTTGTTTTCAATGCGTTTCTAACTCGATGTGAATTTAAACCTGCCAAGTTTAGGAAAATAGGTTTTGACAAAAAATTTCTTATAAAAAAAGGAATGTCTATGATAAGTTTATTTTTAATAAGTGAATCGAAATGGTCATAACCTATAAAGCTTTCATCTCCACCATCACCAGAAAGAGCAACGGTTACATGCTTTTTTGTTACTGAATTTAATAATAATGAGGGTAATGCAGAACTGTCTGCAAATGGTTCATCATAAACCTCCACCAATTTAGGTATAAGTTTTAGTATGTCATCAGAGCTACATATGGTAGTCGTGTGGTTAGATTCCATGATTTCTGCATATTGTTCGGCTATTTTGCTTTCGTCAAATTTAGGGTCATCAAAACCAATAGAGAATGTATTAATTGGGTTCTCCGATATATGTGCCGCAATACTTGAAACCAAAGCAGAATCAATGCCACCAGATAAAAACGAACCAATAGGGACATCAGATTGCAGTCTAATTTTTACTGCATCAACTAGAAGCTCGTGAAGTTCTTTTTTAGCTTCTTCATAAGTGATGTCTTTAATTTTTACGTTGTGTAGATTCCAATACTCATCTATATTCAATTCATTAATTGTTAGATCAATCTCCATATAATTACCAGGAGGTAATTTAAAAACATCATCCACAATTGTATAGGGGCTAGGTATAAACATGCAATCCAAAAACATAGAAACGGCATCATCATTAATTTTTTTGTTTTTCAATAAAGGCCTTATTTGACTGCATATTTCCAATTGGCCATCTTTCCAGTAATAGTAAAATGGTTTTACGCCAAGTCTATCTCTTGCAGAAAATATTTTATTGGTTTGAGAGTCGTATATACAGAAGGCAAACATTCCGTTTATTTTATCCAAAATACCTTTACCCCATTCTTTGAAGCCTATCAATAATACTTCGGTGTCACTTTCCGTTTTGAAATGATACCCTAAATTAAGAAGATCTTCTTTAATATCCTTATAATTATATATTTCACCATTGAAAACAATGTGCAAATTTTCAAACATCATTGGTTGATGAGAACGAGCGTCTAAATCTAAAATGGATAATCTTAAATGCCCAAGTGTCAATTTATTGATTTCATAAATACCAGTATAATCTGGTCCTCTAAAGGAAATTGATTTTAACTTTTCTTCTACGACATTTTTATCGTAAGGAATATTAGTTAGGTATATACCGCACATGTTATTGTTTTTTGAAATGTAAAACAATAACATAATAGCAAGAAATGCAATATTAAAATAGTATAATCTATAAAATGTCAATAATGCTGGATGTTAAACCAGTAATCATTAAATTTAGAGTTAATTTGGATAAATTCTTGATTTTAAATTCGACTTTAATTTTAAAAATTGAACACTATATCGAAAAACTGTTAATTATATTCGATGAATATGCTAAGTTTCAAATTGAAATCCACGTAAGGTGTAGTTAACCGATTTTAATAATGGTTTTAGCGAAATAAAAGAAATCTTCATTTTTTGCTTAAAAACAATCACTAAATTTACACCATCAATAAGTGCAAAATTAAATTGATTAATAGCAAGAAATTAATTTGATACAGTATTAAGGATATTTTTATGAACACCATTTTTCTCTCATCCCTCTCAAGACTCAATGTGTATTCAGAAATTATACTCAAGTATCAAATTGGCTATTATTAAAATTGATTTTGTTTTATGTGATGGAGATTCCACAGAAAAGCATTTTTATTAAAGAATATTTAGCAATATTAAGGACATTTCGTTTGGATTTGTCTTTATGCGATTAATTTTAAAAAGTTAAGTTTTTTAAATGTTGACTAAAACTAAAATATATTTATCATCTCCGCATATGGGAGGGTCTGAGCAAAAGTTTGTTAATGAGGCTTTTGATACCAACTGGATAGCCCCATTAGGGCCAAACGTTAATGGTTTTGAAGAAGATTTGAAAGATTATCTTGGAGATAAAAACCACGTAGCCGTTTTAAGTTCTGGAACTGCTGCCATACACATTGCCCTTCAATTGTTAGGAGTGTCAAAAGGTGATGAGGTTTTATGCCAAAGCTTTACCTTTTCTGCATCAGCCAACCCCATTGTTTATCAAGGTGCTAAACCCGTTTTTATAGATAGTGAGACTGATACTTGGAATATGTCGCCTGAATTGCTTGAAATAGCCATTAAAGATAGAATAGAAAAATATAAAAAGCCAAAGGCTATTATAGCGGTACATTTATACGGCATGCCATATAAATCAAATGAAATCAATGCCATTGCAAAAAAATATGAGATTCCAGTTATAGAAGATAGTGCGGAAGCTTTGGGCAGCAACTATTTTGGTAAAAAATGTGGATCTCTTGCAGATCTTGGTATTGTATCATTTAATGGCAATAAAATTATAACAACTTCTGGAGGAGGTGCTTTAATCACTAAAAGCGAGCAATTAAAACAAAAGGCTGTTTTTCTCTCGACACAAGCAAGAGATGATGCACCACATTACCAACATTCTTCTATAGGCTTTAACTATAGAATGAGCAATGTGCTAGCGGGCATAGGAAGAGGGCAGATGGAAGTGATTGATGACAGAGTGAATGCTAGAAGGCGAAATTATGATTTTTACAAAGCGAACCTATCAAAACACCATTCAATAGAATTTTTAGAAGAACCTCATGGCTTTTTCTCAAACAGATGGATTACCTGTATAAAGACTGAATCTTATGAAATGCGTGAAAAAATCAGATTAGCGCTTCAAGAAGATGATATAGAGTCTAGACCCTTATGGAAACCAATGCATGCACAACCTGTTTTTAAAGATTGTTTGTCTTTTACAAATGGGATTTCTGAAGATTTATTCAGTAAAGGGCTTTGCCTCCCTAGTGGTTCCAATTTAGATCAAAATGACCTAGAAAGAGTACTTAATATAATAAACAACACCCTCATCTCATGATTAAAAATTACTTTACTTACTACTCGCAGAAATACGCTTCAAAATGGCTTGTTTTTGGTATTGATTTAGTTACGGTTTTAGCTACATTTTTTATAGCTTATGTAATCAGATTCAATTTTACATTGGATTTTGACTTAAATCAATTTTTGATTCAAATACCTGTATTGTTATTTGTGGCTTCTTTGAGCTTTTTAATTATTGGGTCTTTTAAAAGTGTCATTCGGCATACTGGCTTTACAGATGTAATGAATTTGTTTAAATCAATTGCCCTAATGCAGTTGATTTTAATAGTTTGCGTTTTGTTCAATAGAACAACAGGTTCTGTTCCCGGATTCACAATTCCTCTCTCTATCATCATAATGCATGGATTGATAAGTTTTGTGGCACTTAGTGCAAGTAGATTGTTGTTCAAGTTGCTATTCAGATTTGGTAAAAGCAAATACATGTCTTGCAAAAACATACTTATTTATGGCGCCGGGGATTCAGGTATGGTTACTTACAACGCCTTGTTGAACAACTCAAAAACAAGATATAACGTTATTGGTTTTATTGATGATGATTATAAAAAAGTAGGCAAATTTATAAATGGTGTACCAATTTTATCTTTGAAAAATTTAGTGGCAGAATATGTTGAGTCAAATGCCATTGATGAAATTATTGTGGCTTCACAAAGTATTGAATCGAAAAAATTAATTGCTCTAGTTGAGAGTTCTTTAGATTTAAAAGTGGAGATAAAGAAAGTACCACCTATTGAGAAATGGATAAATGGAGAATTAAGCACCAATCAAATACAACAATTTCAAATTGAAGACTTACTAGGTCGTGCACCTATACAAATAGACAATCCTAACCTATTAAATGAGTTTAAAGGAGAAACCGTATTGGTTACAGGTGCTGCTGGGTCAATTGGTAGTGAATTAGTTAAGCAAATATCTAATCTAGGCGCTAAATCATTGATTTTAGTAGATCAAGCGGAGTCTGCATTGTATGACTTACAACAAGATTTGAAACAAAATGGCAAAGTAGGCTTCAATGCTATAGTTGCAGATATAAGAGACGGATTAAGGATTGATAACATTTTCCAAGAATATAAGCCCACTATGGTTTTTCATGCTGCAGCTTATAAACACGTGCCTCTCATGGAAAAATCTCCTTATGAGGCCATAAAAATAAATGTTAATGGTACTAAACTCCTAGCAGACACCGCATCAAGATACAATGTTAAAAAATTTGTTTTTGTATCTACAGACAAAGCTGTAAACCCAACTAGTGTTATGGGAGCGACTAAGAGGATGTCAGAAATGTACATTAGCTGTCTTCAAAAAGAAAGCAAAACAAAGTTTATAACAACTAGGTTTGGAAATGTTTTAGGGTCTAATGGTTCTGTGATTCCTTTATTCAAAAAGCAAATTGAAAAGGGAGGTCCATTAACACTTACCCATAAAGAAATCACTAGATACTTTATGACCATCCCTGAGGCTGCTCAATTAGTGTTAGAAGCAGGAACTATGGGCAAAGGTGGTGAAATATTTATTTTTGATATGGGAGAGTCTGTTAAGATATATGATCTTGCCGTAAATATGATTAAATTATCAGGTTTAAGGTTCCCTGAAGATATTGATATTAAAATCACTGGTTTGCGTCCAGGCGAGAAATTGTATGAAGAATTGCTTGCCAATGGAGAGAACACATTATCTACCTATCATAAAAAAATAATGATAAGCAAAACCAGAGAGCTTGATTATGAAAGGGTAAAATCTGAAATTGAAGAATTATGTATAACCAATCGTTTTCAGAATAACAACATTGTATTGAAAATGAAAAACTTAATTCCTGAGTATAAATCCAACAATTCTGATTACGAGCGATTCGATAAAAGAGTACAGATTTACAAAAAAGCAAAAGGAATGCTAAATGATAGCTCTGATAAATCATATATTAATTTATAATTTTAATTATCTCCCCCAAATTTTATTAAAATGAACTCATTTCTGTGTAAAAAAATCCACTACAAGTTTTGTCTAATATTAATTGTCCTATTTTTTGTTTCATGCGCTTCAAGAGAGGATGTGGTGTATTTTCAAAATGCCAAAGATTTTGAAACTATAGTTGATACAGAAACATTCACTCCAAAATTTAAAGTAAATGACATAGTAAGTATTCATGTTTCTACGTTTGACCTAGATGCTACAAAACCTTTTAATCTAGTGAAGAATAGTGGAGGTGGCATGGGCACGGTTCAAGATATTGACTATTTAATAGACAATGACGGGAACATTGACTATCCAGTTTTAGGAAAAATAAAATTAATTGGTCTATCAATTGAAGAAGCAAAAGAATTGTTTAAAGAAAAATTGCGTGACTACCTCACAGATCCGATAATCAACATAAGAATAATGAACTTCAGAATCTCTGTTCTTGGAGAAGTTTCTAAACCTGGCACCTATCTAGTTTCTGGAGAAAGAATTACCATACTTGAAGCTGTTGGATTAGCTGGAGATTTAACGATTAAAGGCAGAAGGGATAATGCTATGGTTATTAGAGACATTAATGGAACCAAAACTTACACACGTATAGATTTAACAACCAAAGAAGCATTTAATTCTCCCGTATATTATTTGACACAAAATGATGTCGTTTACATTGAACCTAATAAATCTGCAATTAGTGATTCATCATTAGACTCTAGGACAAGTACTGCTATTTCAATTGCATCAATTCTTATTACTACCACTATTATTTTGTTAACTAGACGATAAATTGAACATTTTTATGACACCAAATCAACAGAATCTACCTTCATCAGACGTAAATAATGATTTTAACATTATGAAATCTGTTAAGCTTTACACAAAGCATTGGATATGGTTTGTTTTAAGTTGTGCTATTTTTATTGGATTGGCCTTTTTAAAATTACGCTATACAACTCCTGAATACAATTCGCAAGCGAAAATAATGTTGGTAGGTGATGACAATGCGGCAACTCCCGCAACATCATTGTTAAAAGATTTAAAACAAATTTCAGAAAAAGACGGAAAAGCGGTTGAAGATGAAATAGAAATCCTTAAATCAAGAAGTTTAATGAAAAGTGTCGTAAAGAAACTATCATTAAATATTCAATATTATATGGAAGGGCGGATTTATGACACACAGTTATTTCCAGATGCTCCAATCAAAATTAATTTCTTTGCTCCGGATTCTTTAATTTATAAATCTAGCTTAGGTTTTAGTCTTTATTTTAAATCCGATACGATATTTGATTTCAAAGTTGGAGAAGATGATATTCCAAAAGAAATGGCATTTGGTAAAAAAATCACAACACCTATTGGTGATATTGTAATCACTCCTAGCACAGACAATATATCTCATTTGATTGACCAAAATCTATTTGTCAAAATCAACCCTCTAGACAAAGTAACAGCAGATTATAAAGACAAAATTTCAATAGCTCCAATTCAAGAATCATCACGAGTTATTGTTATATCTTTGGATGACCCAGTTTTAGAAAAATCAAAAAGAATTATCAACACATTAATAGATGAGTATAATAGAATTTCTATTGAAGCTAAAAATTTGAAATCTCAAAATACTGCTGATTTCATAAATGAGCGAATCAGTTTAATTGCAAGTGACTTATCTGCCGCAGATGATAAAATTGAACAATTCAAAACAGGGAATAAGTTAACGAGCATAACCTCAGAAGCAGAGTTGTATTTGAATTCAAGTTCTTTAACTGAACAAGAAATAAGTGATGCCCAAACACAATTAAATCTTGTCAGTTATATGAAAAGCTATATGACAGGTGGTTCTTCTGATTTTGAGTTGATTCCTTCTAATGTAGGATTGTCTGAGCCAGCAATTAATAATCTGGCCACAAAGTATAATGAATTGCTTTCTAATCGTAACAGTTTATTAAAAGGTTCAACAAAAAGCAAAAATCCAATTATAGTTAATTTGGACAATCAGTTAAGTGAATTAAAGCAAAGCCTATCTCAAAGTTTGGATAATTCATCTAAAACCCTTGCCGTAAAACTGAATGATTTACAGCAACAATCTAATCGTCTGAATTCAAAAATATATAGTATACCTGGACAAGTAAGGGAATCTAAAGATATGGAACGCCAACAAGGTACTAAAGAATCTTTATATCTCTATTTATTGGAAAAGAGGGAAGAAGCAACTATTTCATTGACCGCTACTTCTGCAAATGCGAAAATTATAGATAGAGCATATAATGTGAAAGGTATTCCCGTTTCCCCAAAGAAAAAGATGGTCTATCTTGCTGCAATTGTTTTTGGATTGCTAATTCCTTTCTCTATAATATATGTGAAGGATCTTTTAGACAATAAAATTCATAATAAGGAAGATTTAGAAAAAGAAATAAAAAACATTACTGTTTTAGGTGAGATACCAAAACTTAAAACCAAAACTGCTGATAATCTAATTAAAAGAAATGATAGGTCTATACTTTCAGAATCTTTTAGAATCATTAGAACTAATTTTGATTATGTCTGTAAGGGAAGAGATGTAAATGAATATAACAATGTTATTTTTGTTACATCTACAATCAACGGTGAAGGAAAGTCCTTTTTTAGCATAAATATGTCATTAACATTGGCCAATACAGGTAAGAGGATTTTACTAATAGGTGCAGATATCAGAAACCCTAAAATGCATCCATCATTAAAAGAGCAAAGCAATAAGCGAGTTTCTTCAATTGGATTGACAGAATATTTAGTTGATAAATCAATAATAGCTGGAGAGGCCATTGACACCTATGAAGTAAATGGGAACAAAATAGATGTGATGCTATCTGGAAAAATACCACCTAATCCAGCTGAGTTATTGATGAGCGATAGAATGAAGTTGCTTTTTGATAAAGTGTCTAATCAATATGATTATGTCATAGTAGATACAGCACCATCCATGTTGGTAACTGATACATTGCTTTTTAGCCAATATGCTGGGCACACTATTTATATGACTCGTGCTGGTTATACCGAAAAACGTATATTGAATTTTGCGAAAGAGCTCCATGCCAATAATAAACTGAATGGCATGATGTTAGTTGTAAATGATGTGGATCAGTCTAATTATGGTTACGGTGCAAAATATGGGTATTATGGTGTTCCTGATAAAAAATCTTGGTTCAGAAGAAATCAAACTTAAATTACTGAAAAGGTATTATTTGTATTTGAAAATAAAGGCTTTAGCTTATTGAACAAATCATTGCCGAGTGTTAAGTCCTCTAGTTTTTCTATATGTTCAAGCTTATGGGTATCTGTTCCAACAAAGTCTATTAAATTTTCATTAATTAAGTACTCTGCCGTTTTTTGAACGTTACTTCCATAATGATTGCTCAACGATAAAAGATTGAGTTGAAAATAGCAACCTAATTGCTTTAATCTGTTGTAATGTTCTTTATTGTTATGATAATATGAATAACGCTCAGGGTGTGCCAAAACGGGTATATAGCCATGTTTTTTTATTTTCCATATAATATCTACCAAATTTATTGGTGCTTGAAAATAGGACATTTCTACCAATACAATATTTTTCTTTAACGTGAATAAGTTGTTGTTGAGAACATGTTCTTCAAAATATTCATCCATCATATACTCTGCAGCTGGGTTGATTACAATATTTGAAAGTTTTGATGCATCAATGGCTTCTAAGAGTTTTTGAAAAGCGTTGCCAATAGTTTCTGCGTCATTAGGGTAAAAATCCTGCATGACGTGAGGCGTTGCAACAAATTCAGAAACACCCAATTGGGTTAGTTTTTCAATTAACTGCAAAGATTCTTCAACATTCGCAGCACCGTCATCTATACCAGGAAGTATATGGCAATGGATATCTACAAAGCCTTCCATTAAATCTTTAAGAAATTGTTTTTTAATAAAAAAATCGAACATGTTTTTAGGTAGGTTATTCTTTTTGAAGTTAGGGGTTTGGAATTATGTTTATGAATTATTCTTCCTCATCTCTCAATATATCTGAAGGCATTATTTTGGTATCACTATCTACGACCACATTTCCTAATTCGTTGACTTCAAATGAGTCACTATCAAAATTGGTCATGGTATAATGCAATTTACTGCCTACTTTAACCAAATATGTAGTGTCTTCTGTTTTTACTTCCACAGCTTCAATGGTTTCATTGTGATGATTGTCAAATTTGATAATATCATCATCACCGTAGCCGTCAGGGAATTTTTCTGTTAATAGCGTAAGAAGTTCAGGCGTTAGTTTTCGGTAGTCAACAATAACTCTTTTCATATCAAAAACGGTTTAAATGAAACACTTATTTCAATCAAATTGAATTATAATATTCAGATAAAGTTACAACTATTTTTTTCAATAGTAATTTAGGAGCGGTAAAAATTAAATGCCTTATAGATTAAATCATCCGCTACTAAGCAATCAATTTTTGGGGTTCCAATGGCTTCCAGCAAAACAAAGTTTATATTGCCATGCTCGTTCTTTTTGTCGTATTTGAGCAATTCTATAATGGTGTCGTATTCATTTTCTTTAATGGCAACTTTGCCATAATAATCTTGGAAAACTTGCTTGATTTCTTTTGTGGTCTCTAACGGAAAATTTGTTAATTCTGAAGAAATAAAACATTCCAAAATCATGCCTACAACAATGGCTTCGCCGTGCAATAAGGTAGTTTTATCTGGATTACTCAAAAAATAAGATTCCACGGCATGCCCCAATGTATGTCCAAAATTCAAGGTTTTCCTTAAATTCTTTTCGTATGGGTCTTTTTCAACAACATTTTTTTTAATGATGATAGAATCATAAATTAAATCATCTAAATTGTCAAATGATAATTTAGATAAATTTTTAAAATGATTCCAATACGATTCGCCAGTAATCAAACCGTGCTTTAACATTTCTGCTAAACCAGAACGCATTTGGTTTTCTGGCAATGTATTTAAAAATGATGTGTCAACAAGCACCATATCAGGTGTATTTATTATACCTATCTGGTTTTTTAAATGCCCTAAATCCACGCCTGTTTTTCCACCAACAGATGCATCAACCATGGACAATAGTGTTGTAGGGACATTGATGTAAGTTATCCCTCTTTTAAAAGTGGACGCCACAAAACCGCCTAAATCAGTAATTACACCGCCACCAATATTTATAAGGATGCTTTTTCTGTCGGCATCCAATTCCGATAAAGCATTCCAAACACCAACACAAGTTTCAATGGTTTTATTGATTTCGCCATCTTCAATTTCAATAATTTCAATAGTGCTGTTGGTTTCCAATTTTTCAAGAAACGTAGGCAGGCAATATTCATGTGTATTGTTATCGACTAAAATAAATATTTTAGAAAAATTATTTTTTTTAAGATGCTCATTAATAGATGTGTAGCAGGTTTCATTAAAATGAATCATACAATCATTGGCTGCAAAAGAATCCATAGGTTTTTACTGTGTTTTTTAAAGCCGTGAAATTAAGGAGTTTTTATATAAAATGATAATTTAGCGGAAACTATCTTTAATGTTTTTATAGCAATGATTTCAAAATTGATTTGATTTCCGAGGGCTTTTGATAAGGTGTTATGTTTTGTAAAGTACCAAAATCAACAAGTTTTTGATTTGCTTTTGCTGTATTGATTACTGAAAAAATATCTTTGTAGGCTGTGGCTTCCAATCGTTCTTGTTTTGATAGTAAGTCTTCGTGTAATTTTTCGCCAGGTCTTAAGTTTGTAGTTTCTATTATTTTCACAGCACCATCAATGCCCTTAAAACGTGCTAAAATGGTTTTGGCCAAATCAAGAATTTTTATGGGTTGCCCCATATCAAAAGTAAAAATGCTATGGATTGGTTTTTCAAAAGTGGCAACTTTTAGTATTAAATGACAGGCCTTGTTTTTTGTAATGAAATATCGAGATATGTTTTTATTGGTTATTGTAAGTGGTGTTCCTGATTTAATTTGCTTTATAAACAAGGGTGCCACCGAGCCATTGGAGCCTAGGATATTCCCAAATCGTGTTATTGAAAACCGTGTCTTGTTTTGCGTATTAAGGTTTTTTAAATAGCATTCCGCAATATATTTGGTCATTCCCATAACACCAATGGGGGCAACAGCTTTATCTGTTGAGATGAAAATGAATTTTTTTGTGTGGTGCTTTATAGCTAAATCAGCAAGTGTTTTTGTGGCGAGAATGTTCAATTTAATCGCTTCATAAGGATGGATTTCCATCATAGGCACGTGTTTATAAGCTGCCGTATGGAAAACAATGGTTGGATTGAATGTTTCAAAAAGCTTTTGCATGGAGGGTTCATCCCGAATGTCTGTCAAAAAGCATTCTAAATGAGGTGTAGAATCGAGTTCCAGTTCCGTAATGAGATAGTATGAGGGGGATTCCGCATTATCGACTAAAATTATTTTTTTATAATTGCAACGGAGCAATTGCCTGACAAGACCGCTGCCAATAGAACCCGCCGCACCAGTAATTAAAAGGGTTTCTTCTGAAAAATCGAATATTTCTGTTGAATCATTAGTGGTTTTATTTGACTGGAATAATTCGGACTCATCTAATAATTGATTTATATAATGAGATGTTTTCTTATTCATTATAACTACTTCGTAAAATGTATAAAAATGGAATTAGTACATGACAAAAATTAAAAGTTATCACATTGAGCGCAGTCAAAATGTTTTTAAAAACGAAATTCCCATGTCTTCGACTGCACTCACAGGCTGACATTCAATATGGAATTAATTTTTGTCATGTACTTAGAAAAATGGGTTGAAATACATCTGCAAAATAGGAATTAAATCGGTTTGTACAAAATTAAAGTGAAGCGTTTGGCTATCTGAACAAAACGCTAGCGATGGTAATAAAAATAAGCTTTAAATCGAAAAAGAAATTATGCCGTTCTATGTATATTTTATTATAGCGTAATTTATCTGGAATAATTGTTTCTATATAGTAATCTTCAGGGTTCTTAGCGGCTTTTAAAAGTTCTACTTCATTTCTGTAATGAATGGATGCCAAACCAGTAATGCCTGGCCTAACGCTGAAAATAATATAATCTTCGGGTTTGTAATGGTTCACGTAGTCCCTTAAATCTGGGCGTGGGCCAACAAAACTCATATCTCCTTTTATGATATTTATAAGCTGCGGAAATTCATCAATTTTATAACGCCTTAAAAAATAGCCCACTTTGGTAATTCGGGAATCATGGTTTCCTAAGGTAAGCAGTCCAGCAGACTCAGATTTTATGCGCATGGTGCGGAACTTGAAAATATCAAAATCCTTGTTATCTTTTCCAACACGAGGTTGAATAAAAAATACAGGGCCTTTAGAATCTAATTTAATTATAATAGCTATAATCAATAAAACAGGAAATAGTAGAATTAAACCAACAAGCGAGAAAATAAAATCAAAACTTCGTTTAATCATTTTCTTCTTTTATTCGATGTATAAATTCAATAGGGTAGCGGTACTATCACAGTTTTCAACAACCAATGCAATGCTTTTTTTATTAAATTCATCTTCAATGTAATAGATGCCGCAAGGCTCTTTTCTCGGTTCGGTTTTTTCGTTATTGAAATTAATATCGCCTTTTGAAAGTGCATGTCTTATAATGGTAGAATCTATGTTTTTATCGTTCATCACTCCCAACACTTCGTCACTATATTTTAAGGTTTTTGAGTTGATGTTTTTTAGGACCCTGGCATCTGGACCGTAACTGCAAGAAGTTTTTTTACCACTTAAAAAAAAAGCCAATATGATCAATCCTAAAGAAAAACCGCCAAGATAATAGCCAATACGTTGTATTAATTTCATTTAAAAAAATTAGATTACTGAAAAGGTTTTGTTCTATTAAAATATAAGCAAGTTAACGTCGCTATATTTTAAATTGAACCATTCTGCAACAGGTTTGCTGGTTAAAATGCCGTGGTAAAAATACAAACCATTTTTCAAACCCCTGTCAAAACGAAGGGAATTTTCAATACCGCCATCTTCAGCAATTTTCAATAAATAAGGTGTGAAAATATTGCTAATTGATACCGAAGCCGTACGGGAATATCTGGCGGGAATATTTGGAACACAATAATGGGTAACCCCATGTTTTACAAAGGTTGGTGTTTTGTGCGAGGTCACTTCGCTGGATTCAAAACAGCCGCCCATATCGATACTGACATCAATGATAACAGCACCTTTTTTCATATTTTGTACCATAGATTCTGAAACCACCACGGGTGCTCTGTTGGTGCCTCTTACCGCGCCAATAACAACATCACAACGTTTTAGTGCTTTTAATAAATTTTTTGGCTGAATGGTAGAAGTAAAAAGCGGTCTTCCCAAATTGGCTTGAATCCTGCGTAATTTGGAAATAGAATTATCAAATATTTTAACGTTCGCCCCTAAGCCAATAGCGCTTCGGGCGGCAAATTCACCCACCGTTCCAGCACCGATAATTACGACTTCTACAGGGGGTACGCCGCTAATGTTCCCAAACATAATACCATTACCGTTTTTGTTGTTCGATATTAGTTCTGAAGCAATTAAAACGGATGCTGTTCCAGCAATTTCACTTAAACATCTTACGGCAGGGTAAGCACCATCTTCTTCTCTTATATATTCAAAAGCCAAGGCCGTGATTCTTTTAGCAGCTAAAGCTTCAAAATACATTTTATTTTGGGTCTTTATCTGTAATGCTGATATTAAAATAGTTTGCGGGTTGATAAGTTTTATCTGCTCCAAACTAGGCGGTTCTACTTTAAGTATCATGGGGCAAGAAAACACCTTTTCGGTATCATTGGTGATTTCTGCGCCTGCTTGGCTATAATCTCTATCGCTAAAGTTAGCACCATTTCCAGCTCCAGATTCCAAAAGCACTTTATGGCCATTGTTCACTATGGCTGAAACTGCATCGGGCGTTAAACAAACCCGTTTTTCCTGATAGGCGGTTTCCTTTGGTATGCCAATATAAAGCTCGCCTTTTCGTTTAAAAATCTCAAGTGTTTCTTCTTGTGGTAAGAGCTGCTGCTTTGTAAAAGGAGACAGTGATTTAGACATATTCCTAGCTTATTTTTAAAAAATTCAAATTACGAATATTTTTTTGAATGTATAAGCCTTATTTTTAAAAGAATTGTTTGCTTATTTTTGTTGTATTTTATTTTAATTGTAAGGTTTTTATTGATAAAATATACGGTTTACCCATAAATATATTCTGTTTAAAAATCCTAAATTTGCAGACACTATTAACATGTATGGTTGTTAAATCTCTCTCCCTTATATTTTTATTATGCTCCATAGTCACTTTTGGACAAGAGTTTACTGTAAGCGGAAAAATAAGCGACAAAGAAAATTCACCAATTGCATACGCCAATGTCATTATTAATACAAACGACTCATTGATTGTTTCTGGAGCAATCACTAACGAAGACGGAACGTTTAGTGTTAAGAACATTAAAAAAGGCAACTATATATTGATAATTAGCTATTTAGGTTTTGAAACTTACAAAAAATCTATTTTAGTTGATAGCGACCTAAACCTGACCGACATTGCTCTTACGGAAAGCACAGAAGAACTTAAAGGAGTGACCGTTATAGCCAAACGCCCAACAGTTAAACGATTGGTGGATAGGGTGGTTTTTAATGTTGAAAACTCCACGCTATCCAACAATAATGTTTTGGATGTTTTAAAATACACGCCTGGGGTTATGGTCAATGACGAAAAAATCACAGTTAAAAATGGGACGCCCGTGGTATATATCAATGATAAAAGGGTGTATTTATCTGATTCAGAAATTATACAATTGTTAGAAGGTACTTCGGCAAATAATGTTAAGTCTATTGAGGTCATTACAAATCCGCCAGCAAAGTATGATGCAGAAGGAGGGGCAGTACTTAATGTTATTACCAAAAAGAGTGTTGTTTCCGGATACAACGGGAGTGTTTTTGGCAATTATAAGCAGGGGAGTGAGTTTCCAAAACATGCCTTCGGGACCAGTCATTTTTTTAAGACAAAAAAACTCAGCACCTATGTTAATTTCAATATAAGCCCGAAAAAAGATTACAGAAGCAATACAGAATATATAAACTTTATAGAAAACGAGCAGGTAGTTTCAAGTTGGGAAACAGATTATGGAAGGGTGCGAAAATCTTCCAACCAAAATATCAATGCTAATATTGATTATGAATTGGATAAAAATAACTCCCTTGGTTTTTTTGCCAACATGCTCATAGCTCCAAGGGAAGCCTCAAAAAATAGAATCAATACACTTACAGAGGTTTATAATGCTATAGGGACGTTAGATTCTACGTTTAACACGATAAATAAATCCGTAAATGAGATATTTAATTTTGCGTTTACTTTAAATTATACACATAAATTCAAAAGGGCAGGAGAGACCCTTTCTGCAAGCTTGCACCACACCAATTATGATGCCTCTAGTTTTCACAATGTGGAAACCGATTATTTTAAGCCAAACAGCAATGCGGCGGCATTTAGATATAATCAATTCCAGACCTATAACAGTCAGCTAATAAAATTATATAACAGCCAAATAGATTATGAATTGCCAATAAATGACTCAGCTCAATTTGAAGCAGGCGCGAAGGTTTCCAATGTAAATTCAGAAAGCATTTTAAGGCAATATATTTTTGAAAATGACATAAAGGAAGAAGATGTTCAAAATTCTGATACTTTTTTGTATGATGAAATAAATTATGCTTTATATTCAAGCTATTCCAAAGATTGGGACACTTGGAGCTTGAAATCTGGGTTGAGGGTAGAGCACACAGATATTAGAGGGAACTCCCTGTCAACCAATCAAGATAACAAACAGGACTATATGAGGTTTTTTCCTTCTTTTCACATACTCCATAAACTTGATGAAAACAACGATGTTTTCTTTAGCTATAACAAACGCATACAAAGACCAAAATACAATAAGCTTAACCCTTTTAAATACTACCTAAATGACAATGCTTATATAGCGGGAGACCCAAATTTAAAGTTTCAAATAGATTACTTTTTTACATTGGGCTATGTATTGAATAAAAAGTTCACTTTTGAATTCTACTATAATTATGAAAAAAATCCTGTACGCGATTTTGTGTTCCAAGACAATGGTGAAAAAATAATCAAATATTTATACGCTAACATCAATAGGAGCAAATATTATGGATTTCAATTTAATGCTTACACGAGACTTTCTCCATTTTGGAACATCAGTGCTGTATTGGATATCAATTATTTTGAGGATCAGTTTTTTGTTATAGACAGTAATGAGAATAATTTGCTATCATTTAAAAAATGGATTTATTCTTCTGAGATCAGTAATTATTTTTCTTTTTTAAAAGATAAAAGTTTAACGGCCGATATTGCTTTCTTTTATTTTTCAAAATATGTTGACGGCTCTTCTGCCTATTCGGCTGTTTCAAGTTTGGATATCAATATAAAAAAAACATTTTGGAACAACAGAGCGTCTTTAAGTGTCGGTGTAGTTGATATTTTTGACAATTTAAGCTACAGCCAAACCACCAAATATTTGAATCAGGATATATTTACGGATTCTAAATTTGAAACAAGATTGATTACGCTTGGTTTTAATTATAAATTTGGAAATACCAAATTGAACAACAATAAAAAAGAATTGGATTCTAATGAAAGGGAACGCTTAAATCCTGGAGGAAAAATGAATCTTTAATTTTGCAAATACATTACTCAAAAATAATCTTTTACCTTCCCCCAAAAGTTTTTAGGTGTTAATTTGAATTCATCTTCTAGTTCTTGCATAGATTTATCGGCGGTATTTATTCTATTAAATATCCTGGCCCTTATTAAATATATAGTCGGGATAACTATGCACATAATAGGGATTAAATAAATAAGCTGGAACTCATCAATGTTTTCAGGATTCCCGCTAAAATCACCATTAAAAACTATTATGGTTTGAAGAATATACATTGCAATAGGAACCAATAAAGCATGATACCACCAATGTTTACAGGTAAAAAACCACAAGAACAATAAATAAAGCGGCACCATTTTCCCTGTAACTAACCAAACAAAGTAATTGGCATCATCAAACAGATTACTTTCATAGGTAAACAAAAAAGTGTTCCACACACGTTGTTGTGGAACACTTTCATATAAAGAATAGAAATAAGGCGTGATAGCTATTAAAGTAGCAATGATACTACCTCTTATCAAACTCTTATTTAATCTTTTTTTGTCATTAGGCAAGGATTGGCCTTGTTTTTCTG
>TARA_R110002049_G_scaffold244547_1_pt1 | contig 18452 bp, 12 predicted proteins | sample TARA_R110002049 | Tara Oceans TARA_R110002049 (sample SAMEA4396941) | marine metagenome | biome: Polar Biome; feature: [SRF] surface water layer (ENVO:00010504); material: water (ENVO:00002006), including particulate matter (ENVO:01000060) such as... | depth 5 m | reverse complement strand
ATTGGAGAACACGTAGTATTTGGCGTAGGTGAACATCGGCAGCCAGTAGACTTCTTCTGCAATGATATTCAGCGCCTCTTGATAGGCCTCTTTGCGCACTGCCGGATCAACCGAGGTATCGCCGCGTGCCAGCGCTTCGGCTGTGCGTGGGTCCTTGGCCGGATCATCGCTGCTGCCTGAAAAGAAGTGACTGGTGATCGCCGCGACATCCGGGATTGAACTTGAGCCCCATGTCATGTGGTTTACCGGTGTCTCGCCGTTTTGAACTTTTTCAAGCAGCGAGCTGTATTGTAGCCAGTTTAGGTTGGCCTGAATGCCCACAGCCGCGAGATCGCCAATAACCGCTTCGGTGAACTCACGCTCCCGATAGCCATAGAGGTCAAACTGGAATCCGTCGGGATATCCCGCCTCGGCCAACAGCGCCTTGGCCTTTTCGGGGTCGTATTCGTAGTGCGGCACGTCCTGAGAGCAGCCGAACTGCTCAGGGTGACAGGCGGAATGGATGGCGACAGATGCCGGGCCGACCAACTCTTTGGCAATTGCTTCACGGTTGATTGCATGGGCGAAGGCGGCACGGACTTTTTGATCCTTAAAGTAGTCCTGACCGGAGCTGCCATCGACATCAAAGGCGAGATAGGAGATCCGCAGCGTCTTTTCGTTGACCACCTGCACCTGCCCGCTTTCCTCAAGGCGCAGCGCCTGCTCTTTGGGCACATCCCAAGCCCAGTCGAGGCCGCCGGTCATCAGTTCGGCCAGTTGGGTGTTCGATTCACCAATCGTGCGAAAGTTGATATTGCCGATCTGCGGTGTGCCTTTCGGGCCATCGGCGAAATACGCGTCGTTCTTCTTCCAGTTGACGTATTTGCCCGTTCTGACATCGCTGACCGTATAGGGGCCGGTTCCGATTGGCGTTACAGTCGACAGGTCCCGCGTGCCATCGGCACCGACGGAAGAGCTTTCGTAATAGCCTTCCGGCATGATCGAAATTTCGTTCGCCAGATAGGCAAAGGCATTCGGGAAAGGCTGCACCAGTTCCAGACGCACCTTGTATTGATCAATCTTGGTTGCGCTCTTCATCCAGTTGACAACAGATTGCGCAGGAACACCATTGGCTTCGTCGGCCAAAAAATTGATCGTATAGACTACATCATCGGCATCGAAAGTGCTTCCATCGTGAAAGACAACTCCTTCGCGCAAATCGAATTCAACCTCGGTGTTGCTTTTCCATTCCCAGGATGTGGCCAGAAGCGGGTCAAACTCGCCGGTATCGTTGTTGAAAAGGACAAGACCGTCCCATCCCATATGGCCCATGATCACAAGCTCGCGGGTCACGCTGAAATAAGGGTCGACGACCGCGACTTCCTTGTCGGTCGCCCAATTCAGTGTGTCATCCGCTTTGCCCGCCAACGCCGGCATGGCGGTGGTAGCCAAAAGGCTGGTCATAAGTGCAATATGCATCGGTCTCATTGGTTGTCTCCTCCCAGAGTATTGTTGGCACTCGTTCCCAACGGAAGCTACCTCCCTGCAGCTTCACCACTGTGCCGATCCGACCCTCGGGCACTCGCCCAAATGATCGTCCTGGAAGAAATCTCGCTTAGGACTGGTCATAATGCAAATTCTAAATTAGCATCACATCATAACAAAAACTGATAGGGCGGAAGCCATGCTACGTTTTAACCTTCGGCAGATCGAGGCCTTTCGTGCGGTGATTGAAACCGGAAATATGACGCAAGCTGGCGAAGTGCTCAGCGTGACCCAGCCTGCCATCAGCCGCCTAATACGCGACTTGGAAGATGAGTATGGTTTGCAGTTGTTTGCCCGCCATGCAGGCCGCATCAACCCTACAAAAGATGCGATCGCGCTTCATGCTGAAGTCGAACGTTGCTACGGAGAGCTTGAACAAATGGTCAAGTTCGCAACCGAACTGGGAGAGCACCGCAAGAAAAGACTGCGACTGGCGTCCACCGTCGGGCATTCCTATTTCTTCTTGCCCGAAGTGATCAAGACCTTTCACGCGCGCTGGCCGGATGTTCTGATCAGCTTGGTTAGCGGTCCCTCCCCCGAGGTCGTCGAACATGTGGAAAAAGGCAGATGCGACATCGGGCTGGCGCTGCTTCCTCTTAGTGTCCACGGTGTTGCGATCAAGGCTATGCCGGAAACGAACCTTGTTTGCGTGATGCCCAAGAATCATGCACTATCCCAACTCACGTCTGTCGGACCAGAAGACCTCAAGGAAACCCCACTACTTCTGATCTCGGAAAGCAGTCTGATGCGAAAGCGACTGCTTAAAGCGTTCAACGAGGCGAACATCACCCCCAACGTTATCCTGGATTCTACCTACACGGGCCCGATTTGCAGCCTGGTTGCGAATGGTATGGGCGTGTCGATCATGGATATTCTGACCGCTGACGCCTATTCAAACCTCGAGATCGAAATCAGACCGTTCAGCCCCAATATCCCCTGTGAGTTGAAGCTGGTGCTTCCCGAGTCTGAAGTGCTGTCGCCGCCTGCCCAGGCCTTCGTAGAAATACTGATGGAACGTGCCCGATAAGCGGCGGAGGTGAACGCGTCTTATCGGCCGATACTGCGAAAAACACCGAAATTTAGATATCGCGTTTTTCCGACAAAAGTCCTCTGTCGCAACACTGCAAATGAATTTCCGTTTTCAAGGCTCGTCCAGCCCCTCACCGGTTAGACAGAAATTTGGACTTCGGCACTCCTGGGTCATAATCTCGGACGTTTGGTGTTCGGGACCGGTCACGGTTTGCGTTTTGCTATAATGAGCACACTTAAACCACACTGATCTCTCTTAAAAAAGCATGCTCCAAACTGTAATTGTCGGGTCGACCAACAATTCGCTGCCCCAGTCAATAGATTCGAATAATGCAACTTCCGTCACGTTTTCTGCAGCTGCCCCAAAGTCCAAGCGGCATCATATCTCATGGGCATGCACCTCGTTCGAGATGCCTACTTTGCAGCACTGCTTTTAGCAAAAGCAGCCGTTGATCGGCGTGGCGCAACTCGATGTAAGCGGCAATAACAATGGCTTCGCTTCATAAGTCCCTGACGTGCATTTCTACTTACGTGCGGCCCTTCCATGGCACCAGCCAGTCTTCGGCTTTACGCATAAGGATGTCGATGCTGAAGCCGATAACGCCGATCAAGATAATCCCCATAAGAACGATGTCGGTCAGCTGGAAACGACTGGCAACCATGATCATCATGCCCGCCCCTTTTTCGGCGGCGACCAACTCGGCCGCGACCACCGTACCCCAACATACGCCCATTGCGACCCGCGCACCGGTAAAAATCTCTGGTAGAGAGTTGGGCACGATCACGTGGCGCAGCACTTGCCAACGGCTCGCGCCAAGTGAATAGGCCGCATGTACCTTTGCGATTGCGACCCCGGAAACCCCCGCACGCGCCGAAATTGCCATGATCCAAAGTGCTGCGAGAAACAGCAGGATAATTTTGCCGCTCTCTCCAATACCTGCCCAAATAATTACCAGCGGTATCAGCGCCAACGGAGGCACAGGCCGCATGAATTCTACGATCGGGTCAAACCAGCCGCGGAACCATCCGCTGAGCCCCATGGCATAGCCAAGTGGGATGCCGATAATCGCGCCACAAAGAAAACCTACGATAACACGGAAAAGCGACCAATAAAGGTGCTCCAATAAGGTGAAGTTTTGATAGCCACGTTCAGAAATTTCCAAGATCCGTGCGACCACCGCTTCGGGTGATGGCAACCAGATCGGCTCCATCTGCATGCCTGCGTCAGGAACAAAATTTAGGGATCCTTTCGATGTAACGACAACGGTACCATCGCTTACATCTACCCGACTTCCGGGCGTAACGGGCTGGCCGTCTATCGCAACAATGCGTGCACCTTCGTTGCGCTTGATGTCGTCGTTCTTATCCATAAGCAGCAAGCCCGAACGCCATGCGGCCAGAGAGATTGAATCGTCCTTGGCGAAACCGCTGCCCGGTGCAATGTCTTGCGGATCCGCGTCCTGTCCGGTTGGAAAAACGCGGGCATGCACGGTGGCGTCGTCTCGTGTGCCATCCGGCGCTTCCATGGTATAGGTGAATTGCGTGTCTCCGACAAACGGGCCGGGTGCGTGAAACGGTACCCAATCCGAATTGGTAAAAGCCCCCCACAGAAAAAACAGCGTTAGAACTGACAGTATGCTGGCCCATCGGTCGGGGCGCACTGCACTTTCATCACCGAAAGTTACCGTTTTAAGAGAGGTAAAATCGCGCCGAGACCTAATCTTGTTCGCGCCAAGCCTGACAATGACGAATGCAGCACAGAAAACCGCGATATAGATGGCAAGAACGATCATGCTGTGGCCTCTTCGGTACGACCCATAATCTCTTCTTCCATGTCCCAGATCATCGTCAGAATTTCTTCGCGTTTCTCACCAAACTCTGGGTCACGCTTGACGGTTCGCAGATCCTTTCCAACGCCCGCCGCCGCGAAAGGCAGCCGATATTCTTTATGAATGCGGCCTGGTCGCGGTGCCATTACCAAAAGCCTTTGCCCCAGGAGCAACGCTTCTTCAACCGAGTGGGTTATCAGGATGATGGTTTTCCCGGTTTCCTTCCACAGCCGCAAGACAAGGCCTTGCATCTTCTCGCGGGTGAGAGCGTCAAGCGCGCCCAATGGTTCGTCCATCAGTATCACGTCAGGCTCGTTCGCAAGGCAACGCGCCAAGGCAACACGTTGTTGCATGCCACCCGAAAGCTCATAGACTGATTTGTCTTTGAAATCCTGCAAACCTACCACGTCAAGCAAGTGATTCACGTTGCCGATATAGTCTTGTTTCTTTCGCCCTGCCATGCGCGGTCCAAAGCTTACATTGTCACGAACGCTCATCCATTCAAACAATGCGCCCTGTTGAAATACCATCCCGCGCTCGGCACCGGGGCCGGTGACGGCTTGATCATTCAGTGTCACGCTGCCTTCGGTCGGAGAAAGAAAGCCTGCAAGTATATTCAGGAGCGTGGTCTTGCCACAGCCGGATGGCCCCAAAACGCTCATCAGCTCGCCGCTTTCTATCTCCAGCGATACCCCCTTGAGCGCTTGGACAAAGCTTCCGTTCGGAAGATCGAACCGCATGGAAAGATTGTTAATCGAAAGATTCGACATACGTCACCACGTCACCTTAAATATTTCAATGTCTGGAAAACGCGGGCACACTCATGTGTGCGCCCGTGCAACTTAGGTGGCTACATCTTTCCAGCTTGCATCAGCGGGCCGGAATTGACGTTCTCGGAATAGTCGTCCTTGGCCGTGTCGAAGCTGCCTGCTTCTACGAACACATCTGCTACACCTTTCATAAAGGTCTGTGCGCCGCCACCAAGCCATTTCTGGCCAAGTTGGTCCTCAACGGAAGGAAACGAGAAGGTCGCCATGGTAGCTGCAGCTGCGTCTTCGTCCATGCCGGCATCCTTGGCAATAACAGGCAACATCTTGTCTGTGTTCTCGCCACTGTTCCACATCTTGTTTGCTTCAGCCGTCACCGCAAGAAACGCCGACACGACGTCGGGATTTTCCGCGATGAAATCGCTTGGTCCAGTAGTCACGTCGAATACAAGAATACCCAGTTCTTCTTTCTCGGCACCGGACAGCAGGCTGTTTCCGTGCTCAAGCATCCGTCGCAGACTGCCGCCCCAACCGCAGGCCATATCAACCGAGCCCTGCGCGAGTGCAGCAGCACCTTCGGGTGGCGCCATATTGACGACCTGCATCGATGCAATGTCCACGCCGAAATTTTCCATCTGCTTGATAAAGCTGTAATGTGCAGCAGTCCCCAAAGGTACAGCGACCTTTTTGCCAGCAAGTTCAGCAGCTGAACCCTTGTCGATTTCTAAAACTTCGCGAACGACACAGTTTTCGTTTTCGGCATAGCTTACGGCCACGTCAAGGATCTGCAAATCTTGACCGGCACTGGTGGCGACCACGAACGGCGGCACACCTTGGCTGACTGAAAGTTGAACGTCGCCTGATGCCATTGCCGCGCTCATCGCGGTGCCGGTGTCGAATGCGCGCCATTGGACATCCATGCCCATCGCTTCGTTGTACATGCCCTCGACCTTGGCGTACTGGAACGGCATCGGCCATTCCTGGAAATATCCGACGGTAATTTGCCCTTGTGCAGCTGCGCCGTGTACCGAAAAAGCGGCGATTGCGCTTGCCAGCATCGAGATCCGTTTGGTTCTGTTTTTCACGTCTTTGGTACTCCTTGTTAGATTTTATAAGGTGTTGCCCGACCCATTTCCCATGGGCTGAGACATGACCGCCTTGGGAGGCAGTCGGTAGGTCCTCGATCTGTGCCGAAGTTGATCGGTTCAGGTAATTTGTTTGAAGTATGCGGTGCTATATTTACATCCTGTTTTTGGTTGCCTGCATAGGCGATGGTATAAACAATCAGTTACACTGCAATTTCTGTTCGCAACTTAATCTCACATCACGGGGCGGTAGCCGCGTTCCAAAGCGAAACTTCCACGGAACGCATTAATTACTGACGACAATTTGTTTTATACAAGAAATTGAGATTTATATTTCGTAAAATTAGGACTAAGGTGTCGTTGTCGTCACTCGAATTTAGGAAGAGTATTTGTGTCTCGTCGCTCTACGTCCAAGGATCTCAATCTTAAATGGCTGGAGCTGTTCCAGATCTGTGCGCAGAAAGGAACACTGCAAGCAGCCGCGCAGGAAACGGGCCTGACGATCAGCACCGTGTCCTATCATCTGCGCAGTCTGGAAGATCATTTGGGCGTTGCATTGTTTAATCATTCTCGCAGGCCAATGGTACTGACCCCCAAAGGCACGGCGTTTCTGCGCAATATAGATCAGGCCTTGCATTCAATTCGCAAAGCTAAAGCTGAAGCGTCGTCTGGCACGCTGTCGGATGCGAGCTTTCTGCGGATTGGTACAATCGAGGACTTTGACAGCGATATAACACCCGAATTAGCCGTATATCTGTCCAAGCAGATGCCGCTCTGTGACTTTATGTACCATACAGATTCAAGCCACGAAATTATAAAAATGCTGCGCGACCGCCGGCTTGATCTGGGTGTGACAACCGTACCAAGCGAAAACATACGTGACCTGCAAGATCGCCCCTTGCTGCGCGATCCATTTGTTATTGTCCTACCGCAAGTTGATGACCGGTCACTGTCGGAAATTCTGGAGGGGCGCACAAAGCTATCGTTCTTGCGATTTTCCAGCAGCCTGATGATCGCGCAACAGATCGACGCACAACTACAGCGTATCGGAGTGTCGGCCCCCCAGAGGTTCGAGTGCAGCAGTCATCAAACCTTGATGGCGATGGTCGCCGCAGGTGCCGGCTGGACCATTACCACACCCTTGCATTTCTCACGTGCTAAACGATTTCATTCAAAACTGCGGATGCACCGCTTTCCCGGCAAGCCGTTTTCGCGCACTTTGGCAATTGTTATCACGCCCGATTGTTCAAGCTCGCTGGTGGATCTGGTCGAAGCCAAGATGCGAAGTCTTATCCTGAAGCACGCTATCGAACCGCTACATGACACCTCGCCCTGGCTCAAAGATGGCTTCACGCTCGTCTCGTGAGAACCCACGATATCGTTTTGGGATCATTCCATAAACTTACTGTCCTGATATCCTTTTGATGATGCTGGCTACAGGCGAAAGCGATGACGGCATCTTCTATTCCTGACCAAGCAGGCCACAGTGCCGCTCAGCCCCAATATCAGTCTGTCTCAAGTATATTTCGATATTTTGACAATTCTGAACTGTGTGTTGCGGGACAACGCTTATAGGCGCCTTACTTCATAAGTAGCTTCGGAGGCATCTCATGAAATCGCGCACCAAAGTAGTTGTCATCGGCGGCGGGATCGCCGGGTGTTCAACCCTTTATCATCTTACTCAAGAAGGCTTGAGCGATGTCGTTCTGATCGAACGAGATGAACTTACCTCTGGCACAACATGGCACTCGGCCGCGCAGGTGACAAACTTTGGCGGGAACCAGACGATGGTCGGCCTGAAAAGCCATTCCATCGCACTGTATAAAAAACTGCGGGATGATCCTGAATATCCGGTGGGATATCACCACGGCGACGGCGGCATCCGGCTGGCCAATACCCAAGCACAGATGCAGGGCTACCGGCACTTCGCGTCGATGGCGCGCGGTATGGGCGTCGAATATGAAGTCATTGATGCCGAAGAATGCGCCCGTCGCCACCCGCTGATCTCGACTGACAACCTGCTGGGCGGTCTTTGGGATGGCGAAGACGGCGACATCGATCCTGCACAGCTTTGTCAGGCGCTCGCTTTTCATGCGCGCAAAGCCGGGGCCGAAGTTTACCGCCAGACCAATGTGATTGGTCTGACACAAAAGGCCGATGACACATGGACCGTCGAGACCGACAAAGGCACGATTGACGCCGACATCGTCGTAAACGCCTGCGGTTACCGCGTGAACGAGGTTGGCGCGATGATGGGTGTGCACCATCCCGTCGCCTCGATGGAACACCAATATTTCGTGACCGAAGACATTCCCGCCATCCTCGAAGCCGGTCACCGCATGCCGCTGCTGCGCTGCCCGATCTCGGATTATTATTCACGTCAGGAAAAGAACGGCCTGCTGGTTGGGTTCTACGAACAGGATTGCCGCACCTGGGGGATGGACGGGATCAGCCCCGGTTTCTCAAACGATCTATGTCCGGACGATCTGGACCGCGTCATGGATGTGCTGGAAGGCGCGTTCGAGCGGATGCCGGTGCTGGCAGAGGTTGGCATTAAGCGCGTCGTTAACGGCCCGATCACCTATACCATCGACGGTGCCCCGTTGGTTGGCCCGATCCCCGGCAAGCGCAACGCCTTCTGCATTATCGGTTTGCGTGCGGGTCTTGGCGAGGGAGGCGGCCACGGCTGGCTGCTGGCGCAACAGATCGTCCACGGCGAGGCGCAATATGACACTTGGGTTATCGACCCGCGTCGCTTTACCGGTCACACCAACGTCGAACTGACCGCGCTTAAGGCGATCGAGGATTACCAGAACGAATTCCGCTTTCACTTTCCCCGTGAACATCGCCCCGCCGGGCGCCCAGCCAAGACCACACCCCTGACGCCGATCTTTGCTGCAGAAGGTGCTGAATTCACCGTCGTGAACGGATGGGAGCGTGTCGATTACATCAAGCCAAGTCCTGATTTCCATCCAACCCTTAGCTTCAACTTTGACGAGGCTTTCGACGTGATCGGTGCCGAAGTCCGTAACGTGCAGGAAAACGTCGGACTATGTGAAGTCAACGGTTTTAACCGGTTCGAGATCACCGGCGCAGACCGGCATGCCTTTCTTGATCGCATGTTCTGCGGCGCGGTGACCAAGAGGCCAGGACGTGTCGGGCTTGGCTATCTGCTGAACCACCAAGGCATGGTCAAGGGCGAGGCGACAATCGCCAACCTGCCCGCCAGCGATCGCGGCCCCGATCGCGTCTGGTACGGATCAGCCGCGGCAAGCGAAACCCATGACATGGACTGGCTGCAAGCCCACCTGACCGAAGGCGAGGACGTCACGATCCGCAGCCTGACTAACGACCAGACGATCCTTGTGATCGCAGGCCCCAAAGCGCGCGATGTGCTGTCTGCCTGTTCGCGCGCCGACTGGTCAAAGGCGGCATTCCCGTGGCTCAGCGCGCGCGAATGTTTCATTGGTTTTGCCCCAGCAACAGTGCTCGGGGTGAGTTTTTCGGGCGAGTTGGCTTATGAAATTCACGTGCCAAACGCATCGCTGTATGCTGCCTATCTGGCTTTGCGCGCAGCCGGCGAAGCATTTGGAATGAAAATGTTCGGTGCACGCGCCGTCGATTCAATGCGGATGGAAAAGGGCTTCATGCATTGGAAGGCCGATTTGCTGACCGAGTTTGACCCCTTTGAGACAAGCCTGGACCGATTTATAAAGCTGGAGAAAGAAAACTTCATCGGCAAGGAGGCACTGCAGCAGCGTGCGGACGAAGGGCTGCGGAAAAAGCTCGTCTCCCTGAGGGTAAACGCAACACATGCACCTGCCCATGGCGGATCGTCGGTGATAGTGAATGGCAAGGTCGTGGGCACTGTCACTTCGGGCGACTGGGGCTACCGGACAGACATGAACCTGGCCTATGCCTTTGTAGATCCGGAGCTGAGCGGCGAAGGCACCACCATGCAGATTGACATGTATGGTGATCTTGTGAACGCCACCGTTATCGCGCCTTCGCCCTACAACCCCGACTACTTGCTGATGAGAGGGTAACACCAATGACGAGGGTTCAGGTCTCTGTTCTGGTCGAAAATGGGTTTGTTGCGACCGAGTTAGCACTTGTTCAGGATGTCCTGCGCATTGCCACGCGGCTGGGTCGAGTCAACAGCTTTGACCTTCAAGTTTGTACTACAGCGGATTCCGATCTGGTTGAGGCGTTGGGCGGGATGATGGTGCGAGCGGTGCCGCTGCCGCTGCAAAATGCGCAGGCCCCTGACCACCTAATTGTTCTCGGCGGTGCCGGAATCGGCGCACGCTTTCTTAAATTGCTGCCCCGTCTACGCTGGTGTCAACGCATGGGGCAGGAAATACTTCTGATGTCGGATGCCGCATTTGAATGGCAGAAACTCAACACCGAAAGCGACCAGATCGCCACTCACTGGGAGGATCAGCAAGTTCGATCAATGGCGATCTGCGAGAGCGGAGGATCCTTGCCGCTTTACACACGCACTGGCCGCGTCACGACAGCTGCGGGTATGATTTCCGCCGCCGATGTGATCCTCGGCCAGATTGTCGCGCCACGCTCGACCTGGCTGGCGCAAGCGGTAGGAAATGTTCTTTTGATCGATCGCATTCGTAATGGCGCGACCCGGCAACCGCGCAGTGAGAACGACGTCAACGCCCTAAGGCTGGTCAGGCTGGAGACAGCAATCGCGGCAATGGAAGAAAATCTGGATTACCCACTGCCTATTGCCGAGCTGGCCGCTATCGCAAACGTGTCGACCCGTCAATTCGAGCGAAAATTTAAATTGTACCTCGGGCAAAGTCTTGGAGCTTTCTACCGGTTGCTCCGTTTACGCCGCGCTCAGACCCTAATCGAGCAGACCGCCCTTCCGGTGTATGAAATATCGGTGGCCTGCGGGTTTGGCAGCCCGCAGAACTTTTCCAAACTCTACGCCAGCACTTTTGGCATAACCCCGTCCCGGCGCCGCGCGCAATTGTCTGCAAATGCCGCGCCGCACCGGTCCATCTCGCACTCACAAGGATTTCAAAATGCACCTGTCCCGCTTTCCACGCGTTAACCTCGCCCATCTGTCCACGCCGCTGGAGCCGATGAAGCGCTTGTCCAAGGAATTAGGGGTAGATCTTTGGATCAAACGTGATGACTGCACCGGTCTGTCCACCGGCGGCAACAAGACCCGCAAGCTGGAATTTCTGATGGCCGAGGCGCTGGAGCAAGGTGCCGACATGGTGATGACCCAAGGCGCGACCCAGACCAACCACGGGCGTCAGACAGCGGCAGCGGCGGCCAAGATGGGTATGAAATGCCATATTCTGCTGGAAGACCGCACCGCCTATGACGATGCCAACTACAACACCAACGGTAACGTCTTGCTTGACCATTTGCACGGTGCCACGACGCAGAAATTTCCCGGCGGACATGACATGCCCGGCGAAATGGAACGTGCCGCAGAAAAGATCCGCGCTAAGGGGCACAAGGTCTATGTGATACCCGGAGGGGGGTCGAACCCGACGGGCGCGCTTGGCTATGTGAACTGTGCGTTTGAATTGTTGAGCCAGTTCAACGATGCCGGTCTCAAGGTTGACCGCATTACCCACGCCACGGGGTCCTCGGGTACGCAAGCGGGTCTGGTCACCGGAATGTGCGCGATGAATGCGCAAATCCCGATCCTTGGCATTGGTACCCGCGCACCGCAGCCCAAGCAGGAACAGATGGTCTATGATCTGGCCTGCAAGACCGCCGAAAAGCTGGGCTGTCCCGGAGTTGTCAAACGCGAAGATGTCATGGCCAATACCGATTATGTCGGCGAAGGTTACGGTATCCCCACCGAAAGCGGCATCGAGGCGATCCGCATGTTCGCGGAATTCGAAGGCATCCTGCTGGACCCCTGCTATTCTGCCAAAGGCGCTGCCGGTCTGATAGATCTGGCCCGCAAAGGTGAATTCAAGGGCGAGCGCGTCGTATTCCTGCACACCGGTGGCGCTGCTGCTTTGGGTGGCTATGATTTCGCCTTTGACAGCGCTGACCGCTGGGTCGATCTCTGATCATGAGCACCGCCTCGCCCACCAAGTTCACAGGGTCGTTTACACAACAAGAACCGATCCTTGTTGAGGCCATTGAAGCGGCTGTCTCTGTCCTGCAATCAGGCCGGCTGCACCGCTACAATCTGGCAGGGGACGAGGTTGGCGAGGTTGCACAGCTCGAGGCGGAATATCGCGATTGGCAAGGCAGCAAATACTGCGTTGCCGTGACCTCGGGGGGGCAGGCCTTGCAGATTGCCCTGCGGGCCTGCGGTGTGCAGCCCGGCGATCCGGTGCTGACCAATGCTTTCACCCTTGCCCCGGTTCCCGGTGCCATTTCAGCCGTCGGTGGCAAAGCCATTCTGGTTGAGATCGACGCAAACCTGCGGCTGGAACTGGACGATCTGGAAGCCAAGATCGCCAGTTCCGGTGCACGCTTCCTGCTTTTGTCACACATGCGGGGCCACCTGTGCGACATGGACAGGCTGATGCAGATCTGTGACGCCGCCCATGTGACGGTGATTGAGGATTGTGCGCATACGATGGGCGCACGATGGAACGGGACTCGTTCGGGCAATTTTGGCAAAATCGCCTGTTTTTCCACACAGACCTACAAGCACATGAACTCGGGCGAAGGCGGGTTTCTGACAACCAACGATGCCACACTTGCTGCCAGAGCAACAATCCTGTCGGGCAGCTATATGCTATACGGGCGGAACGGCGCGGGGCCGGAGTCTGATGCCTTTGAACAGGCACGCTATGACATGCCGAACTGCTCAGCCCGGATGGACGCGCTGCGGGCTGCGATCCTACGTCCGCAACTGGCGCTTCTTGATCCCAATGTGGCACGCTGGAACATGCGCTATGCCATCGTCGAAGAGCGCCTGAAAACGCATTCCAAGATCACCACCATCGCCCTGCCCGTTCAGGAAACCCATGTCGGATCGTCCATTCAATTTCGGATGCCGGATCTGACCTCCCTTCAACGCCGTGCCATTGTAGCGGCAGCCTCGGCACGCGGTGTCGAGTTAAAGTGGTTCGGCGCGGCCGAGCCTGTCGGGTTCACCTCCGCCCATCCAAGCTGGCACTATGTCGCGACACAGGATTTGCCGCAGACCGATACCATCCTCGCCACGCTTTTCGATATGCGTTTGCCTCTCAGCTTTTCGCAAGCTGATTGCGCCCTGATCGCCGATCTGATCTGCGATACAGTGACAGAGGTGGCTCCATGAAGCGCAATGTGGTCGGCGTGTTAGGTGGTATGGGCCCTGAAGCAACTATCTTGTTGCAGCAACGGCTTTTGGCCACGGTCACAGCAAGCGATGACGCAGATCATATCCCGCTATTGATCGACATGAACCCGCAGGTGCCGTCCCGCATCGCGCACCTGATCGAAGGCACCGGAACCGACCCTGCCCCGACTCTCGTCCGGATGGCGCAACGGCTCGAGGCTGCGGGGGCGACGGCGCTCGCCATGCCTTGCAATACCGCACATCATTATGCCCCGCAGATCGCCGTAGCGGTGTCCGTGCCCTTGTTGAATATGGTAGATCTCTCCGTCGCCTATGCTACGGAAAATTTTCCCGATGCGACCAAAATCGGAATGCTGGCCTCTCCCGCGGTGCAGCGGGTCGGGGTGTTCGATCCGGCCCTCGAACTGGCAGGCCTGACTGGTCTATGGCCCGAGGACCCTGACCGCATGCTGAACGCGATCCGCAGCATCAAGGTGCATGGACCCACACCCGAAGCACACCGCATCCTTGGGAAGGCCGCTCAGGAGCTGACCGCTCAAGGGGCCACCTGCCTGTTCGTCGCATGTTCCGAATTCTCGCTTCTTGCCACCGATTTGCGTGCCGCCGTTCCGATCATCGACACGGTCGATGTGCTGGCGCGTGCGATACGCGACCACACCCAGATGAAATCGAGTTAACGCATGGCCATTACCTACCTCAAATCCGCCGACTTTCGCCCCTTGGTCGAGAACAAGGACATTCGGCATATCGTCGCGTCGATGCTTGCGAAGATAGAGCAGGATGGCGAGGACGCAGTGCGCGAATATGCTCAAAAGCTCGACGGCTGGACCGGGGACATCGTGCTGTCGGACGAGGACCGCCGCGCCGCCTGCGCCCGCGTGCCCGAGGACCTCAAGAACGACATCCGATTTGCCCATGCCAACATCCAGCGATTTGCCCAAGCACAAAAGGCCACAATGGGCGAATGCGAGGTCGAGGTGGTGCCGGGTCTGATCGCCGGTCAGAAACAGATACCGATTTCAAGCGCGGGCTGTTATGTGCCCGGCGGACGCTACAGCCATATCGCCAGTGCGCTGATGACAATTACGACAGCCAAGGTCGCCGGCGTGCCGCATGTCACCGCCTGTGCGCCCACCCGCCCCGATATCGGCATCCCTGATGCCATCGTGTTTGCGATGGACCTGAGCGGTGCGGACCTGATCCTGAACCTTGGCGGGGTGCAGGGCATCGCCGCGATGGCATCGGGGCTTTTCGGCGGCAAACCCACCGATATTCTTGTCGGCCCCGGTAACAGCTATGTCGCCGAGGCCAAGCGGATGTTGTTCGGGGAAGTCGGAATCGACATGTTCGCGGGCCCCACAGATTCGCTGGTCATTGCCGATCATACTGCATCAGCCGAAACAGTCGCCTGGGATCTGATCAGCCAAGCCGAGCATGGCATGGACAGCCCCGTCTGGTTGGTCACCACCGACCGCCCATTAGCGGAAGCTGTGCTTGCGCAAGCGCCTTATGTAATCGACAGCTTGCCTGAGCCGAATGCCACCGCCGCCCGTACCGCGTGGACTGAGCGCGCAGAAGTAATCCTGTGCGACACGCGCGAAGAAGCCGCCGAAGTGGCAGATCGCTACGCTCCTGAACACTTACAGGTACAGGCCGAGGATCTGGACTGGTGGCTGGGTAGGCTTTCGGCTTACGGCTCGCTCTTTTTGGGCAAGGAAACCACTGTAGCATTCGGGGACAAAACATCGGGTCCTAACCATGTACTGCCTACCAGCGGTGCGGCGCGATACACTGGCGGGCTTTCGGTGCATAAGTTCACCAAAACAGTGACGTGGCAGCGCTGCAATGCCTCAGCGTCGCACGAGCTGGCACTTCGGACTGCGCGGATCAGCCGTGTCGAGGGAATGGAAGGACATGCGCGCTCAGCAGAATTGCGATTGGAGCCCAAGGCAACCCAAGAAACCCTTTTTTAACCCATCGAACCTCGGGGATCCCGAAATTCCCGACTTCGCCCCAACTCTGGAGCCCGATATCGTTACCTTCATAAAATTACGGGCCGAGCCGTATTTCGGTGGTTTGCTGTTGGTCACTGTTATAGGGGTCTCCGCCAGTTTCATGTCCGAACATTACGGCGCGCCCGTGATGTTGTTTGCTCTACTGATCGGGATCGCCTTCCACTTTTTATCCGAACAGGAAAATTGCGTTAAAGGCATTGATTTCGCCGCAAAAACGCTGTTGCGCTTCGGGGTAGGCCTTTTGGGTCTGCGGTTAGGACTGGCCGAAGTGACCAGTCTTGGGTTTGGTCCCGTCGCGGCGATCATTTGCTTTGTTCTGGCCACGCTCGCTTTCGGGGCGCTTGTTTCGTATCTGTTCGGTCAGAATTTGGCCTTTGGGATGCTCGCGGGCGGGTCGGTCGCAATTTGTGGTGCTTCCGCCGCGCTCGCAATCGCTTCGGTTCTGCCGTTTCATAAAAACCGCGAACAAGACACGCTCTTTGTTGTCATCGGCGTCACGGCGCTGTCGACCATCGCAATGATTATTTATCCGCTTCTGTTTCAATCATTGGGCCTTAGCGATGTGCAAAGCGGTTTTCTTGTTGGGGCGACCATCCATGATGTCGCGCAGGTCGTCGGTGCGGGATACTCAATCAGCGACGAAGCGGGCGTCATCGCAACCTATGTCAAAATACTGCGTGTCGCGCTGTTGCCAGTAGTAATGTTGGTAGTAATGCTCAGCTTTCGCGGTGCGCAACACCAACGGCTAAGTGTGCCTTGGTTTTTGATGATGTTTTTGGGCTGTGCCATTGTGGCGAATTTAGGCATCGTGCCCACCGCCACCCTGACGCTGTTCAACGAGGTGTCGCGCTGGTGTCTTGTCATCGCGATCTCAGCGCTTGGGGTGAAAACCAGTCTCGGCCGGATCGTCAAGGTAAAGGCGAGTTATAGCATTATCTTGATCGTCGAAACGCTTTTTCTATTAATGATAGCACTGTTTTACGTTCATTACGTGGGCTCTTAGTCGAACCGTTTGGCCGCCCGATGACAGACATTACGCGAACAGCGACATATTGGAATTGCGGTGGCCACGCTTGCATACCGTGCCGTAGTCGTCAGTTTGGTATGTCCGAGCAGTGCCTGAATGACCCTGTTTACGACGTCGCGCTCCAGCAGATGGGTTGGGTAACTGTGCCTCAATGTATGCAATGTGACTGATTTGGTGATCCCGGCCTTCTAAGTTGCTTCTTTGATCAGTCGCGATATCTGCCGCGCCGAAAAGTGCCTGCCTCGATCATCGGGGAAAAGGATCCGCTCGGACGCTGACACATCCTTTTCCTGGCCTGTAGCCGTTTTTTCAACCAATCGCGCAGATAGCCCAGGATAGCAGCAGACAGCATGACGTTGCGATCTTTGCTGTCATTCATAGGCTCACGTATAATCAACTTGCTAAGATCCGCGATGGGAACAAAGCACTCCCACTATAATTTTCCATTTCGAAACGCGCCGATCAGTTCGATACCTATATTCTCACAGCGCGCAATCAAAAATCGAGAAGAGGTCTTCGTCTGCCAGGCCAGCGTTACCGTTGAAACGTACTTCTCCTGAAAGCTGATGAAGGCTTCCAATCGTATCACACGCCCAACCCGACCACCCTACTCAAAGGTTTCATGAGACAAAAGTCCCGTTTGCACCATTCGGCAATGCATAGGATTTTACACCCAATCAGTTCCGAAACCTGTTTTACGGTTGGCCCCGGCCTGCCCGGTTGCAAGATCGAAGGTCGTCGGCTGAGAGCGGATTGAACGAACACGGGGCCGAGCCCCATGGTGATGGCACCGCTTGCCTCCAAGCGGTGCCATCACCAGGTGCGCTCTGCCAGCCGACTTGTTGTGAGCCTTTTTCAGTTGCTCACGCTTCTGGTCTCGCCGCACGACCGAATACGAATTTCAGTCGATTTTCAATTTCCTCGACCTTTATTCGTGAGTACTACTAAAACATTCACTGGTTTGATGTGAGTCACATGTTATCGCAGCAGAAGGGATACAGGATGGGGATCTTGTTGAAGGGATTGCTATCGCCAGTTCCGATTAGAAGCGCGGTAACTGGGGAATGAAAGCAGTCCGAGCTAACTCTATCGCACGAAATCATATTTAATACGGAAATGAAGTCGGGTTTAGTTGCAACGATAAGCCGCATGCCAGCCATAGCGAAACCGACGGTCGCCTCGAACCTTGGCCCTGTGCGGAAAATGAGCCAACAGCCGACAAGTATTTGTCAGCCGTAGGTGCTTAATAAGAGAGACATTCAAAAAGCCCCTGCTACTAATTTCAGTCGATTAAATATTGGCTTCTAAGCTCTGCCCCGATATCAACGAGCCAGGTCGATAGACCAGCTGAAACAGCGCCCGCCCGCCTCTATGGTTTTCGCGCGAGCGGATGTTGAGTGGTAAGTTGGATTTCAGGGCTGCCTTCGGGCAGCCCTCTAACGTTTCAGACCTTAAAATTTGCTTTCAGCTTCCGGCAAAAATTAGCGGCCTTCCTACAAATACATTCTGAAATCAAGACAGGCACGCGAACAGCATTCGGCCTTTGGGGACTCCCGCACAATAGGAGACGAACCAGCGTCAACAAAACCTGACGGCGATCGAGCCATAAACCCGAGCTGAAAAATGCCTCGAGACCAAACAACAGATACCGGGGTTTCGCCACCGTTGCCGGAGCTAACTTGTTGCCAGAAAGTCGCCGGCCTCGTGGGGGGAATACAAGGCAAAGGTCGACGAATACTTTGAGACACATCCTGGTGTACATTCGAGTTTTCGAGCAAGAAGAATTGACACCATATCCTTCTATGAACTATATTTATAATACACATCAATAACTTAGCTCAGATTCCTACCATCCCAGCCAACACACTTTGAATGAAGAATGCTACCA
>TARA_R110002049_G_scaffold28977_1_pt1 | contig 18466 bp, 30 predicted proteins | sample TARA_R110002049 | Tara Oceans TARA_R110002049 (sample SAMEA4396941) | marine metagenome | biome: Polar Biome; feature: [SRF] surface water layer (ENVO:00010504); material: water (ENVO:00002006), including particulate matter (ENVO:01000060) such as... | depth 5 m | reverse complement strand
TTTTGAATAGCTACACTCAAAGAATCGATACAGACACAAAAATGAATGAATGTGATCTTAAAGGTATTCAGTGGGTATTTGACGGCTCCAAACCTCTTCGTCATACATGGTGCGATGGATTTGTGAAGCAATGTGATTATTGTCGTAGTAAAGTATGCGGCAACCATCGTGAAAAAACAATAATTCGGAGCGAATATGGATATTACATCGACTTAAATGTTTGCAATGTTTGCATTGCAAACAATGAAGACATACTGTGTAGCCTTTCCATTTCTTATGAAGCTCTAAATGAATTACGTGAAATTTATCAACGCGTTGTGACTAAACGTGCTATTTTGACCAAGTAGTTTTTGGCTATTTTTTAAGCGTAAATGGTATTATATATCTGCCAGGTATAACTCACTGTACATCATAATGACGGAATGTGCTCTTGGATATGCGCGATGGGTAAGCATCCCTGATGCGGCTCGATATTATCAGGGATGCAATACTATGGGACGTTTATCACGTTGTGGTTATTGTGATATTGCAGTGTGTTTTCATCATCGGATGGTCATCATTGCTGATGTAAAAAAAGCAAAAACGAGTTATGTTGTTTGTGATGCGTGTATTGCAAGCAACGAAAATGCTGCAGATGACGTAGAGGCATCTGTTAATGTAGTAAAAGCGTTACGCCTAATTCATCAAGGTGTGATGACAAAGCGTGCTATTTCGTCTGAATAGCTATTGGTTATTTTTTAAGCGTGAATGGGGTTATATCTACTAAAGATACTAAAGATATTAAAGATACTGAGACAAACAAGCGTATAAACTAGCATTCATCACGATGACTGAATGTGCTTTTGACGGAACGAATTGGGTAAGTGCCCATGAACCACATCAGCACCATACTGGATGCAATTCCCATAGTTTAATTCATTGCAATTATTGTGGTCTAGAAGTGTGTTTTCATCACCGAGAAAGCAGAGTCATGGTTGTAAAAAAAGCAATAATTGCTATTACTGTTTGTGATGCGTGTATTGCGAGCAATGCTGAGGCTGCAGCTGATGTATGTGCATCTGATAGTGTAGTAAAAGCGTTACGTGAAATTCATCAATGTGTACTGACTAAACGTGCTATTTCGTCTGAGTAGTAAAGGATCATTTTTTAAAGCGCTTTTAGTTAATGGGGCCGTAAAATCTTCTACTTCTTCTCCATTTATGTAAAAGCGTGCATATTTAGGCAATCCCATACTATCATACGACATATATGCAGGACCATCTTCGCGATGCAAATTGCCGTCTTTATACCATTTTTTCATTGTAACTCCTTTACGTTTGTGATACCGTATTTCCGCTGGTTTACCATCTCGATGTTTTTCACCGTATTTGTACCAAGTCTTTGATGTGATAAACCCATCAGCATCGTATTCTGTTGCAGCAGGTCCATCTTCCCGATGAATAAGTTGCTTATTCATAAGCCATAATTCTCTTATTACTATACCGTCTACTTCACAATCAACAACGTGTCCTGTTTTGTAATCACCAATGCCATCTTTATTGATGAATACAGTATAACACGTTGACATTTTTACGATATTTATTGTTGTTATGTAATATAATAATGTGATTCAAAAAATGCTATTTAAATAGCGCGAGCTGCTTTTGTTAAAGTACCTCCATATATTTCTTCTAACAACATTACTAATTTAGGACATACCTCCCCATGTGCACGTTTATCATGAACAGCGCAGCTATGGCATATGGGTACATTGTATACTACGTGATTCAGACACGTATGTTGTTTGCAATATTTACATTTATGCCATAACATTCCACCACAGTGATACCCTTCTATCACTGTGCCCGATTTTTTATGCACCCAACGCATGCCTTCGAGGGGACAGATATATCTTTTATCTGATTCCATCGTATTGGTTAAATAGACTAACGGTACTTCAAAAGTTCACAAAAATAATGGTGTTACTATAGTAACGTTTCTATTTGAACTTAAAAATGAGTTCAAATAGAAACGTTACATTGTTAGACGTTTACGTGTATATTGTGTTTCAGCTAAAATGCAGTCAGTTGCAGTCAAAAGTAGATACATGCTGAAAAGATAAGAAGGTGTGCAATACACATGGTATGGGATGTATGCAATGGTGACGAGAGTGTTGCGAATAGACGTAAGAAATGTCATTGTTGAGTATTTAACCGTTTGTATTTAAAAAATAGCCAATTAGATCTTTCTAGCTGATTTAGTCAATATGCCACTATGACAATACAATTCTTCTAATTCTTTTATCATATGCCGATTAACACCACGACGCGCGTATTCAGTCGATCCTAAAAATATGTACTCTTTATCAAAAGCAATACATCTATAACAAACACATGCTATTAAGAATAAGACTTCCCGTCGATGACTACGACATACGTCTTTACCACAACATCGACAAGTAATTGGTTCTCCGACGCAAAGAAATCGTATATTTTTTAAAGCACACTCCGAATTCATCAGTATAGTTTTAACGCAATACTTTATTCAAAAATGACTATCTAAAGTAACTATCTAAAGATAGGGGTCTTTTGAAGCTATGGTACTTTAATAATATAACAATTGTCTTAAAGAATGTCTCGAGTACCAGCACGATATTATACGCGTCTCTCTGAGCTTTCTGGTAGAGACGCAATGATGTATAGCACCTTTGAAATGTATAACGATTGGGCATCTGAATCACTTCGCCATGCCTGCTCAGTAAATGATACAGCGTACATACAGCAGCATATACTTGCTAAAAGAAAAATCCCAGAAAACGTCCTCACCTGCGCGTGTAAGCATGGATACTTAGATGTGTGCAAGTTAGTTAGTGATGCGTTGGGATTAACAAAACCACGCGTATTAAAAATGTGTTATCTTTTAGCGGTACATGGGCACACTGATGTACTGGAATGGCTTAATTCTAAAACAGGGTTTATGCCACCCGATATATTGTTATTTGCCTCTACGTTGAATATGCTTAAGTTTTTATGCATAAATTACAAACATGAAGATATATATTTTAGTAAAGCGTTTGAAATGATTTGTTGTCAAGGTGATCTGGTTATGGCTAAATGGTTATACGATAATTATGATTTTACAGTATCTCCCAGAATATTAGAGAATGTAAGTAAAGGAGGACATATAGAACTAATTAAACGTTTAGTATTAACTGGAAAGGTCCACGTTCGATTTAAAAAGAGTTTGCCATTTAGAAATGCGTGCAAACATGGTCATTTAGAATTAGCTAAATACTACTATTCTCTTGAGCCAACTCATGTTGGCTCGAAGTTAAACGATATTTATAAAACAATATATCGAAAAAATTACATTGATGTTATAAAATGGATACATCCTATTTTTCCAGATGAACAACCTCGTCAGGAAGAATTCAACACAGCATGTAAAAGAGGTCAATTAGAATTAGCACAACACCTTCATTCTATTGATAAAACTATTAAGTATAAACGTTTATTGCCAGCCACTGTAACTTGCGTAGAAATGGCTAAATGGTTGTTCTCTCTGGATGTGCCGTACTTTACCAAACAAATGGAATTACATAAAGAATGGTATGTGGAAAAAGGTTTTACGTACGATATAATACAACCGATGTCGTATACTAAAAAAGCAATTTGAATTTTGAAAATAGTATCACAATAGTACATTGGTGATACATTGGTGATAATGGCGTCTAATAAAACTCGATTCACTTATCACGACGATAAACGTAGTATTAAACACCTGGTGACCTACTATAACTATGATCGTATTCGATCCGATAGTTGGTTTGACGAAAACGGTCGCTATCATCGAGTAGATGGACCAGCACATACTGAGTACTTCGACACAGATGTACCATGTGTTTACCGCGAAGATTATTACATACATGGTCAATTGCATCGTGATGATGGACCATGCTGCCGCGTGTGGAATCTTATGGGAACACTGTGTTATGAACAGTGGCGCGACCACGGCGGAATATCTGACAAAGGTCCCTACATTCGCTCATGGTATGAAGATGGTACAAAAAGCAGTGTTATGTGGAAACTATGTCGTCATCCAAAACCATCGAGCAAAACATATGATGAAGAAGGTAACATCGTAAGAAAGGAATGGTATAGTAACGCGCATAAAGATGATGATGGTCGTTATCCTGAACTACACCGTGACGATGGCCCTGCTATACAAGTATGGAAAAACGGCGTGTTGTTTAGAGAAGAATTTTACCACTGCGGGGAGAAATACGACCCATTACCGATGATTCACACCAAAAAAGCATGTTAAACGTTAACTATTACGCTTTGTCTGACAAGTTATTGACGACAACATTTGGTCAAATTTTTTGGTGGTTGTCCTCCAATTGCAAGAGCGTAACGCTCTGGGAAAAGATCACTAAAATGATACAATCTATGTTGGATGACAATGTTTGCATCTTTCCGAATACAATGAAAACATATGAAAGGATGTTGTACGTCTGGAATTGACCTACCCATATAATACATATTGGCCGAATCCTTCTCGTTTAAACAACCAGCACATACTCGTAAATTTCCACGATATGAAACTGGAGATCGTTGTAGTTGGGGAGTTCCGTTCTCATACCAGGGCATATATTTAAGAATGAACGCCATTTTACGCTGTTTATCTTTATTTCGTTGCGTAGTAGTGTAATGCTATATTTGATTCAAAAATTGCCAATATTCTTACCAAAAAAGAAGTCATGTTAAATATTAACATTTTTTTAAAGCGCTCTTAGTTAAGTGGCTCCCAACAACACGTTCATAGTGTTCTGGATAAAGATCACTAAATCTAAGCAATGTGTATTTTGCTGCGATTTTTTGATTGTTGATGCGAGAAGATCGTGCCGTGATAATACAATCCTTTTTGATACATTCCGAACATATAAATGGAAAATCATTACGACTTACATGCTGCATGTAGAACATTCCATAATAATCTTCTTTTTTACATCCATGACATTGATGAGGAAACATAGATCGTGGAATTATGTTGTCAATTACTTTTATTGCGAAATCTGCCCGTTCTTTTTCAATGTCTTCCATTTTTGAACTAACTATCTTTCTAGAAAGATAATTCAAAAATTACCAATGAGTCATCATCTGCGTAGCAAAATGATCCGATATGAAATAATCATGAATACTCCAGATCTCTCTGATAAAGATGGAGAAATCAAATTGCTCGAAGATGGCGCGTATGTAAAAGTTATACGTTATTATAATGGTACGATAAAAACAAAAAAATGGTATAAGGATGACGTATTACATCGTGATGGAAAGCCCGCGTTTAAACATTGGGGTCGTGAAGGTAATCTATTATTAGCTGTATGGTATCGCAGTGGGATAAAACATCGTGAAGATGGTCCTGCATTAATACGTTGGGATAGATATGGAAATTTGGCGAGTGAGGTATGGTATAAAAACGGTGAAAAACATCGTGAAGACGGACCAGCACGCATTATGATGCTCAATTGGACAGAACCAGATTATGAATATTATATTGATGGGGAACGAGTTGAAGCCTTTTGCGCAACAAAGCGCGCATCGTAACAGTTACTTTTTTAAGGCGCTTTTAGTAAGCGGACGATCAATACCCTCTACTCGTTCTCCATTTATGTAAAATTTCACATGTTCATTACCAAAACAATCATACGATATACATGCAGGGCCATCTTCACGATGACGCAAACCGTTTTTGTACCATTCCTTTTTATTATAATAATAAGTTAGTATTCTGGCAGGTTTACCATCCCGATGCAATACGCCGTTTTTGTACCATTCCTTCCTTAATACAACGAAATCGCCATTATACTCTATTACAGCGGGGCCATCTTCACGATGTAACATTTTGGGTTTCTTAATCGTATACCAACTATCAGTTATGTTAACAACCCATCCATTTATGAAGCCACGCTCTCTTTTACATTTTGTTTTCATTCCTGCTTGATATGTTATGATGTTTTGCGATATAAAGTTACTATCATTTCAAAAAAATTTTAAACAGTAATTGGTAGAGAACGTTCTGCTTTTTTAGTCAACAGATGTTCTTGTTGCACATTATTATACCACCATTCTTGGTGAACAATTTCACCATTGTGATATTTGATGATAGCAGGTCCACCTTCGCGGTGTTTTTCACCGTTTTTATACCATCCTTCTTTTTTAATAAGAAGAGTATCTTTGTCCCAGACTATCTGAGCAGGTCCATCTTCACGATGTCTCAACCCACACTTGTCCCAAATTTTCTCTATGATGTTACCTTTTTCATCCCATTTTATCCGCGCAGGTTTATCATTTTTTCGATGAAACTGGCCTGATGAATTAGCCCACGTTTTTTTGTGGATTTGCCCGTTTGGGTGTATACGTTTTGACGTATGCTTACCTTTTCTATATTTCACACCACTCGTGTAATAACTGACTACTTTCACGTTATAGATGTCTGGTGAATACGGCCTGGAGAGATCCATAGAATAACAAGTGATACCTACAGATTTTCCATCGCAACGCCAACCTGTTGCGAATTTCGCGATATTGAATGATGAACAAAGTACTTCATCACAATACACCTTCACATCGTTGTGTTGTTCATCGATAAGTTCAACATTGACATGAGTGAGCCAATCTGGCCAGTTAAGATTTAGATTTCCATATATAGCTTGAAATTCTGAAACAGTGTACAACATCTTGTTATTTGATATTTTTGAATGATGTATAAGTATTAAAGTAGATTACTATTCAAAAGTGGATTTTGTTGAAAAATGGCATTCCTCCGTAGAATTGGACGTAGTCTCTTTGACTTACAAAAAGGACCTGTTTCAGTGTTGCAAGCAGGTGTAGATCTAACAAAACCTACGATTGATGTATCTCAAGGTACAACCGTTAGAACGTTCAATATTAAGCATGATGAAGTTAAACAAATAGTTGACCAGGCCATCGCTTTTAACCAAACCATCGATCGTATGAAGAAAGACATTGTATTATGTAATGATTACGTAGAAAGTTTGCAAAGAGCTGTTGATAGAGTTAAAGCTCGTTCACCAATTATTAACCCAAATCAAAGTACAAGTCACTGTATATATGATCATATTGAAGCGATTGAAGACACAGCTCTCATTTTGAAAAAACAATACGAACACTGTTTGTTAATTGCTGCTTATGTACGTAATGAGGTTGTAGAAGAAAAAGTAAAAAACATGATTGAAAAGGGTGAAGTTCCATTTCCAGACTTTTCACATGATAAATCGCAATCTGCGTATTAGACGATTTTTGTTTGTCTTTTAATCATTATTTTATGTGGTTATTTTTGAAGTATGAGATAGCTGATACCATTTGATCATGAAATCGTCTCTTATTGCTATTGCAAGTGCTTTTGGCATTGGCAGTGCCACATATGTGGCTGCGCGTGTCGCATACAATCAAAGTGAAAAAATGTTCGAGAAGTATCCTCAATACGGTAGCGTGCGTCATGCCGCCGCACATTTGTTTCATGTGCATCCAACTCGCAATAACTTCATAGTTTGTGTGTTAGGATATGATGATTATGGGTTGTTTACAAAACATTATTCGTCTATCGTATATGGTTTCCCGGTGAGAGATCGTCCTAAAGTGTGCGCCACATGTAATAAAATTGAAACCCATTCCGCAAAAAGGCCGAAGTATTGTCCTATGGAGAAATGCCATTCACCAAAAGTAGGAGAGCATGCATGGGCTACTGAAGAAAGTTTAAGTAGCATGGTACAGGTATCATGCTATGAACTAGCGGATTTTTAAGATTTGATTTTTTCATATGAAAAAATCAACCAAAGTGATGAAGAATATGCTCGCTTAGTTGCTAGATGATGAAGCTGTAGGTTTTTCATCATCTTGCTTCGACCATTGTTTTGCCGCGCGCTCGTCCTTAAGAGCTGCGATTCTTTCAGATGCTTTTTTATTCTCAGCTCGTTCTTCCATAATAGCGAGAACGCCAAGCCATACCAAACAAATCAAAGTGATTAAACACATCGTTAAAATAGTCATAAGTCCAACGGCAAAACAAATATCTTGCCAGAGTTTAGGAGTATGTGTTTGAATGTCAACCATTACCTCATTAGCCAAGGCCTTCACATTGATGCTTTTACACGGAGTTTTCAAAGTTCCGTTAATAGTTTGCACTGTGATACCTTTTACGTTCAATGAAGGTCTGTTGATGCAAGTATATTCAAACTTGCCCGTAATACTAGTTTCCACGAAGGAAAACCCGTAAAGAGTAGGTACTTTTGGCATCAACACATGCATCTCCGTAGTTGTATGATAGATGTTATGTTCCACATTATAGAAAGGCAAAATACTAACACAAATCAATGCCATGCTAATGATAAAGATCAAGCTGACAACAATAACGACTCCACATACTTGATCTTCAGTATAATCCTTTGAAGGTTCTACTGTTTGCTTTATTACTTGATTTGGTACTTGTTTCGGAGATGACATTTTATTAAGAGTGTTAGCTACCATGATTTATATTGAATCGTTTTATGCTAAGATGATGTTTTATGCTAAGATGATGTTTTATGCTAAGATGATGTTTAATAGTGATATAACTCCTAAAACGATTCAAAAATAGCCAATACGTTTATTTTTGAATTAACGACGTGTTGATAATTCAAATGATGGAGTTCAATGATCCAAACCATGATGTAGTTTGCGAATTACGTGGTATATTATTTTTACCAGAAAACTATAATTTTAGTTGCTATCGTCTATATTTCGCAACGGAATCAAGTTTATTTCATATTAAATCTAAAACACCGGCTAGTAATGTGTATTTAATAGCGACCACTGGAAATTATAAGATATTGTTAAACGCACCAAAAAAGGTCTGGGAAATTGAATTTCTAAACATGCACATACGTTTAATAGAAGAAGAACAAAGAAGATACTCTTATTTAGATTCATTAGATACTAAGACATTTGAACGAATTATACATTTACTTAAACATTTATATATAACACCTATGACCAAAAGCGCGTTAAAAAAATGATTTAATCAGGCATTTCTTAAGTCGTTGGTGTTATCAGACCCATCTGCCATTACTAATGCACAAACCTACAGAACCTAGTACACCAACAATATAAATTGTCACTAATACGTAAGGGTTTGTCACATCACAGTAAAAGGTACTAGATTTAACTTTTTGTTCTAATTTTTGCATCATACCACCATCTTGTTTTATCTCGGGTTTTTGTACATCAGTTATCAGTCTATTACACCAAGACTTATGTACTTTTAAAGCCTCAATTACTTCATCAATGCGTTCAATGTGTCGTACATAAGCGGCTGCATATGCATGTTCCATACTAAAGGGTGGACTTTTGTTGTAAAGTGATATTACGGTCTTTTTTACATACTGTTCATAACTATTATGCGTGCATTTTAATAGATGCTCATTTTGATGAACTTGCGCGTTAAAATCACGTAACTGTTGTACAATGGTATCGACGGGAATAGGACCTTCATCTGTATATGTGACGGTTTTTATCGGCTCATCACCTTGAGTGATAACAAGTGTTGGATTAACAAGACATTTGCCATAATGCGCAGCGGCAACGCCTTTACGCAAATCCAATCTTCCTACGCGAGTAATAACGCGATTCCAGCTCATTCTATCAACTATCTGTTATAATAGATAGTAATTCAAAAATTACCAGATTTTCTAAAAAAAGATTATCTAGCTGGTTTTGTATGTATCTCTTCATCTTGAATCGCCTCATCTTGATCAATTTCTTCTTTGAAGTATTTTTTATACACGGTGCGAGCATAGCAACCATAACATGCAAGAACTGAAAGAAGTATTACCGTGCAAATTGTGATGACAATGATTGCACTGACAATGCTCACCGCGGCATAAGATGTAAAGGTTGTCATATACACCCCATCTCCTGGATCAATGCACAAGTTGAGACATTCTATTGTATTGTCATACATATGACCATGACCTAAACATGTTGCATGGTAATCTTTTCCGTACAATACTGAGTATGTATGCCCTCTACAACCTGAATATCCAGTGAAGTTAAAACATGTGTAATTGTACACGTATTGACTTGATTCCACGTACTTACAATCAGGTGGTGACATAGTCACAGCGAATATTATGATTGTTGATACAGCCATTGATATTGTTCCCACTAAGATAATGTTGCAACAAGCTGGCATCTTCTGAACACACTCTTTCATGGTTTTCTGCTTTTGAATGGTAGGTACTTCCATATTCACTGCTATAGACTCCACTGGATCATCATGTATGACTACGATACTTTGAACCTCTTCATCTATTTGCTGCTCGTAGTTAGACATAGTGTAAGATATTTATAAAACTTGTTACTTCTACTATAGTGGATAATGATTCAAAAATTGCCAAAAAAATGATTATCTAGCTGGCTTTGTACGTATTTCTTCATCTTGAATCATTTTATCTTGATCAATTTCTTCTTTGAAATATTTTTTATATACATTATGAGCATAGCAACCGTAACATAACACAGTTATTAATAGTGCAATCGCGCAAATTGAAATCCATATAATTGAATGGACCAAAGTCACTGTGTAAGATGTGATGATCGATATATGAATCATTCCTGCGATAATAGTAACACATGTCACCACAACCACAAAGAGAGTGGCGTTGCAACAAGCTGGCATCTTCTTGACACATTCTAGCATGGTTTTCTGCGCTTGAACGACAGGTACGTCTATATTCACTGCTATGGACTCTACTGATTCATCATGTATGACTACGATACTTTGAACCTCTTCATCTATTTGCTGCGCATAAGTTGTCATTCTGCACAATTTTACTCGTATAAATAATTAAAATTGTATAAATATTTTTGAATAATCTATACCAATAGATTATTCAAAAATGGATGAATCGCGTTTTACGCTTAATGAAAGCGTTTATTCTGAATTACTTCAAATATTGAGCATAGATCCACTACGATCGGGCGACCGATGTATATTACTATCAGAACAATTATCCGATAATCCATATACATGGAATCACATGTATTATCTAAAGATTATCAACTGGGGTATCAAGCTGGTTAAATGTAGATATACTTCCCACGCCGTTTATTGTTCACATAAAAAATATTATCTTTGGCATACTAATATCAATCATGACGAACACAAACAAGTGCAAAAACAACTTCGAAATATATCAAAATATGGGCACGCGAACGGATTATACTTTCGTGATTGGACGAAACACTTTATGTTCACTATAAAAACAACGGAACTTTATGAAAAAATCATTGCTTTGTTAAATCAGTTATATGATGTTCCTATGACAAAACGAGCCATTGGCTAAATTTGAATCACTATCTATTTTATAATTAGTTATAAAATAGATAATTGATAACGATACTACGTAAGCAATGGCATTTAACTTTTCGCGCTCACTTGTTCCGGCGTTATCCATGGGTGGATTAATAGGTACCGGGGTGGGTGGAGTGTCAGGTGCTATTTGTGGTGTGAAAGGTGCGGGGGGGGGTTGTATAGGCAAGGGAAATATTATTGCTAATGGGCTTATGTTAGGCGTTGGACTTGCCATATTTGTTCCAGCCTTCACCATTGTAGGAATGGTTGGTGGTGGAGTCGTGGGTGCTACATTTCCCGTTTCAGTACCATATCTCCTCTATAAGTCAGCTCATTCTACAAACTAAAAAATCAAATCTTACAGTGCTTTTTTAGTCGTGATATAAGGTTGTTCTTTGCCACGATAGAACCATTTTTGTTCTATGATATTTCCTTCTTCATTCCATTTTGTGTAAGCAGGCAACCCATCTTCACGGTGTTTAGCCGCGCAAATGTAACATCCGTTTTCTTCATAATCCTTGTACCATATTTCTTTTTTAAGTTGGCCATTATCATACCATTCTTGTACTGCGGGTCCATCCTTACGATAATAATATCCTTCTCTAAGATACTTTTTTAGTCCTGTTTTACCGTTTGGATGCCACATTTTGATAGCGGGGCCGTTTTTGCGATGGCGTTCATGATTGTCAAACCATTCTACCTGTTTTACACCATCTGAAAACAAAATCTCTTTAGCAGGTCCATCTTCGCAACGAAGTCTACCATAATGAAATTTCAAATTTACATAATTAACACAATCCACCATTTTAAAGAAGGTAGATCTTGCAACATCCATATATGGCAACCACCCCGAAAATTCACCATGATAAACAAATCGTTCTTGGTTCTCTGAATAAATAATACTAAACGTGGAGATCTTAACATCACCGCAGTATACCGTGACTTTGTTATCAGTCACAGATATTACACTAGTGTCTCTTGGCAACGTAAATTCGCCAGGATACAAGTTACAGAACTTCTCCAAGGTGTAGACTCCGTATGATGTAACTCTTTCCTCATGGTCTGTCATTTTATTAGTAATCTACTAGTCAAGTTCTAAAGTATAACTAACTATTAGATGATGATTCAAAAATAGAACTTTTGACGGCCAACGCTCGCTACGCTCGGATGGCCGTCAAAAGTTCTATTTTTGAATATGGTATAGCCTTAAGTTACAACTGTTCATAATGGACTGTCTAAACGAAAAAAACTTGAAAATTATTTACGACTTGCGTAAACACGCTAAGAAAGACGAAGACGATACGCTATGTCTTAAAATTGATAAGTATGGTGTATTTATTTTAGTTTGGTATCCTCGTTATGGTACTAAAAAATTTGCTGGTATAGACCAATCTAGCTTTAATAGAAACTTATTTGTTACATATGACAAACCCGTGTTGCAAATAAAGGGACATCCTAAACCATATAATTTTAATGAAGAGTTGCTACCTATCAGAGAATATTATCATACGTTTATAAAAAGTATATTAGATAGCAGAAATATGGAACCTTCGTTCTGTTGGTGCCATTCCGAGGTACCTCATGCTTTCCGACATCTATTTAATGATGAAATTAAGCCAATGAATGATCATGTTAAATACATAGATTCTATATGGAAGTTCTTTGAATCACAATTTACTGATGTTAATGTGTATTGTGATGATATGTATTTATCGTTATCATCTGGTTATGATGGTATGGAGATGAGATGGATTAGCAAAGATGAATGCCATTGTGATGATAAAAGAACATATCTTATCGGCGATTATCGCTATGAGCATCCCGTTCCAGCATTTATTGCAGAATTATACGTGAAATACATCAATGAATGTACAATTGAATCAATTGTGATTGATGATAAACATACATTTGAAGAAGAAGATAAAAAGAAGTTGCTGTTTGCTTTGCAACACTTGTACGATGTAGATACTACGACGAAAGCGTGTAAACATTAAGATTTTTAATTTTTTGAATGATATATAGATTAATAGCTGTTATTAATGAAAAAGACAGGCACTCTTGTGAATACAATGGCAACGCGAAAATACCCAGCCAAATCATGCCATTCTGATGATCCTATCCCGGATAATGTAAATGATACGCTTAAAACGTGTCTGGGACGAACATATAAAACAATTAGTGAATTACCTATTAAATTAAGAGTAGATTTCTACGATCGTGATGATGTACAGTACTTTCGGCACGTACAAGAACTTCGGTTATCTTACTGTTTGAATTTGATAGATGTAAGTTCTTTGAGAAACATTACGAGGATTATGATACGAGAATGTCCTTTAATTACAGATGTAAGCTCTTTGCAGAATGTTCAATATTTAACGTTATGGCATTGTCAAAATGTGTCGGATATAAGTATGTTGCGAAATGAAGAACTAGAACTTGTAAATTGTGAGAGGATTACGGATGTAAGTATGTTAGTTGATGTTAAGAAACTTCACATTGTACGTTGTCGAGGTATTACAAAAATTTCTATGTTAAAAAATGTCAAGATAACATTATCAGATCCTACTAATATTGTTGATTTAGATAAATTGGATCAAGAAAATCTAACATATGATCCACCTCGTATTGTGTTCCAAACGCATGCCAGCAGATATAATTATTTAACGCGCTCGTTTAGTTAGAACGCTTTCTTGGCATCTACCTCGATAGTACCATTTTTCTTTTATCAAATTTCCTTCTTCATCCCATTTCTGAATCGCAGGCTTGCCTTCCCCACGATGAAATACGTCATGACATTTCCAGTATTCTGATCGAAGACGTCCATCTTCATACCAACTTTTATAAACAGTGGCATATCCATCTTTTTTTCCAAAAGCTACATCTTCTACTTTTAATTGTCCACTAGGATACCATTCTCTCCGCACTGGTCCGTTTTCTACATAATCAGAACCGGATATATACCTTTCTTCTTTTAACTGCCCGTCCTCATACCACTCGCGCATTGAAGGACCATGTTCATTATATAATGTATCATGACTATACCATTTTTCTTCTTTCAATTGACCATTAGGATACCATTCGCGATGCGATGGCAAACCATCACGATGACGATTATCACCATCCCTCCATATTTCCGTTTTCAGTTGACCGGATGGATACCATTCTCTACAAGAGAGACCTTTTGTATTGCCAACTGACATGCCATACGCATAATACTTTATTATGCGTATATCACAATTAGCGACGGTAAAAGTAGTTATACTTTTATCTCCCTTATTATACCCCATATACTTACCATGGCATCTCATATCATCGGTATCTGGACATCTTATCATTGAAAATGAAGAGAAAACTTTTTCATTATGATAGACAGTTACTTTGCTAACTGCTGTTACTTTGTCGTTGGTAACAGTGATGTAAGTGATATCGGTGGGCCAATTCATATTTAGGCACCCATGGTGATTTAAGAACTCCTTCAACGTGTAACAGGTCGTTTGTGTTGTGGGATCCATCTTAACTTGTTAGGTGTGTTATTATGCTATGTTTATTCAATTTTTACCAGTATGTTGATGGCAATTTTTTAAACATGATAAGAGTATTAGAGTTAAATACTTGAATGTGCAATGGACAGTCCACAATTGAACGGAGCGGCATACAAGGCGTTACACCGCATTCTTTGCCCAAGAGATAGTCCGATTCAAACTGAGTTTCTTCTTTGGCATGGTGGCGAAGAGTGCATTGTCATTGTTGTGCGTCGCAACGATGTAGTGAGGATTGATAAGCGTAGTGTTGTAGACAGAGACGAAAAAAGTGTTTATTTACTTTATCCGTATTATCCGGTTGATATGGAGAGTTATAATGAATTCGTTGGTATGATAGATAAATCGCCATCTGTCCAAGATTTACATCAATTATCACATTACGCGCAAAATACAGGTGCGATTATGTACGTAATGTTTCCAGAAGTTCAAGAAAAAATAGTAGATTTGCTCAAAAGACTTTATGTCACACCATTGACTAAACGCGCAGTGTAATCATTGGTAATTTTTTAAGTATTAACTCTGTAAGAGGTTAAGTAGTACTTCAAATAGTATCAAAGAGAACATTGTAAGAAGATGGCACTTTCAAACTTTCAATCCACTATTATCAAATACGGTGTAAAAGGATGCATTCACGGGGCGAGTATTGGTACTGGCCTTGGTTTTGCAGTTGGCTTCGTGAAAGCTGTTTGTGAACCGTTTGCTGGAGAAAATTGTGTGGAACAAAGCGTACAATTGTACTTGGATGTCGCACTGTACGGCTCAGTTTATGGAGTGTGTGGAGGTGTTGCCGGAGCAGTCGTAGGAGCTACCGCGCCCGTATCAATTCCATGTATTCTGTACAATCATTACCGCAAAAAAGAGAAATGGTAATTTTTTAAGTATGTACTGGGTATTACCCCTATTAGTGCAAAAACAACCACTGAAACAACGAAACAACAATGAGCGACTCTCAATACATCATCATCGAGTACCTTGGATCTTTCGATCCTGCCAAAGGCCCTATTGGTCTTCACGTTATCAATAACGGTCTTATGGAAGTTCGACAGGGAGGTGTGACCCAATTCACGGCCGCAAATCACGCAAGTGATAAGTCGGTAGTTGCTGAAGTTGAGAAATTCAATGCTGTGTGTGCGAAGCTTGCTGCTGAAAAAGCAGCCAAGGAGAAAGACCTGGAAGATGAAGAGTTGACAAAGCTGGAAGAGAAACGTGAACACTTTTCCAAATTCATTGCTACAACGATCGGATTCCTTTGCAATCTTGGAGTGGATTTGGAAAATGAAGCGTTTCTTCGTCATCTGTATCGCAAGGAAAAAGCCTGCGCTCTGAAGATTACCATCATGAAGTTGCAATGTGATCTGAAGAAGAATCCTGTTCACCGAGTGGACACGCGAACGTTGCGGGCACAACGTATTCATTTGAGACTTCTTCTCGAAAAGGGTGATGAGTGCGAAGATGTGATGAAAGAATCATTCCTGAAGAAGTGTTTGAATTTGATCAACACCGCAACTCGTCTTGAAGTTGCTGTTTCATTGCTGAATGACTACTAAGTCTTCATTTTTTATACATATTTTTATAATGGCAATTTTTTAAGGATGTAAGTGATAACATCTTCTTAGTACAAAAACAAGATCTGTTGCTGAAAACAATCAACTGACGATGGATTCAGTATGTTATTGCAGGTCTAAACTCCCCAAAGAGGATGAGGAAATGATTACCCTGCGAAAAGAACGTGACAACATGAAGATTTGCATCATTGAATTGTCAAAGTATTATGATGCAAAAAACGACAAAACTCCAGAACAACATGCATTTGTTCGTCATGTATGTCGCAAAAAAACATATCTCAATTTAAAGATCGCTGTCAAACAGATGCAGCGTGACATCAAACGTATGCCTGTTGCTCAAGTACAATGGGATGTTGTTGACCGTAAAGGGCGCAAATTGAGTGACATGCTCGAAGAAGCAGAGAACTTTGAAGACGAATTTACACAAGTATTTAAAGAACTTTGTGAAGAATTACTGGTCAGAACAAATGAACTTGTCAAAGCAATTGAATTGTTGAAGGAATAGATTTTTTATGAGATTTTTATAATGGCAATTTTTTAAGGATGTAAGTGATAACCAATCTTTTTTTGAAGTAATAACAGGCTGATAACAGGCTGATGACACACTAATAGTCAATAAGAAATAAGATGGATAAGAGAACAGATATAACCACAACCACAACTATGAGTTGTGCTCTTAAAGGTATGCGATGGGTTGATGATTATTATAATAAAATGATCGTCGGTTGCGATGATGCAATGTTTGAAGTATGTTGCGAATGCCACCGTTGTATTTGCCACCAGCATTGTTATACAACAAGAATCACTATAGATGGTGAAAAAATAACGATGTGTGATGAGTGTGTTAGCATGCTAACGCCAGTTCTGCCTTATGTACGCAATCAAAGTACAATACATAGTGCATTAAAAACAATATATGGAAATGGTTCTATGACAAAAGCAGCGCGCCAAATAAACTAACACCCATTAATCCATAAACTAGAATTATTTATTTTATCCACTAGGGGTTTTTCACCCCTATATAAAGAGGGCATTCTCTTTGATGTTCTCGAAAAGCGCAGTGAAGACCAGGGGACCTATGAGCCGGGCATTTTAGTTACATCATCTGAGTCTTGTCTTCTTACCCAAACCCCTTTTTTGCAAATTTTTATACCTAAGCAAGTCCTTTTGACAGTCCTCTATTATTCACTCTAAAACCACATAAGAAAAAATTTTTCCTAATCTTCTATTCATAATCCATTTCTTCTCTGTATCTTTTTTCTTATAAAATTTTTTAAAACAGAATAGAAAGATACAAACTTCATCATCCAAAAAATTTTCTAAAGAAAAATTTTTCCCAGAAAGTTAGCCAAAATCAGAGGTGCGAAATCGGTTTGAAATGAACGTTTTGGAATTTACACATTGATCCCCGTTCAAAATTTGAACGTTTTGCGTTTTGTTTTGGTCATTTTAGGCAAAAAATTAGGCAAGAAAGTGGGAAATGCTCTAGGAAAACACTTAGAAAAATCCAGAGAGATATGTTTGGTGCTTTCAATCTGATGGAGAAAGTGGGAAGGAATTAGGTAACTACTTAAGCAAGAAACCAAGCAAAAAATCAGGTAGTTTCATTAGAAATATCCAGAGACTTATCTTGATAATGGGTATAGGTGCTTCCGATCTGATGTAGAAAGTACGAAAGTATTCAGAGAATAGAACAATGTAGAAATCACTTAAGCAACTCTACACTAAGCAAGAGAACTAGCCCGCTATAGATAAAAGATTCACTAGTCTATAGAAATAAGGCAGCTTCTTGCCGACATAGAAAAAGCACTATCTACACAAGAACACTCCACCAACTAACAACTAATCACTGATAAGGCAGCACATATCCTTACACATCAGTCTAGTTTATAAGAATATCACAGCTTTCCTAGGCCTGCCGGGAGGCGGAAAATTTTTACCACATTTAAAGTATGGTTTCCAAAAGTA
>TARA_R110002049_G_scaffold762_7_pt1 | contig 18492 bp, 20 predicted proteins | sample TARA_R110002049 | Tara Oceans TARA_R110002049 (sample SAMEA4396941) | marine metagenome | biome: Polar Biome; feature: [SRF] surface water layer (ENVO:00010504); material: water (ENVO:00002006), including particulate matter (ENVO:01000060) such as... | depth 5 m | reverse complement strand
TTTGCAAAATTAAGGATTCTAAACGGATATAAAAAACATTTTTATATCGCTAAAATAGCCAGCAGCTTTACCACCGACAACATTTTTGTGCAAGTTTTAACTTTGTGGGCATAAAATCCTAAAGTAAGATAACGGAATATTACTATACAGCTGTCTTTAACAAGGTGTTTAAAAAGCTCTTTATGGTCTTTTTAAGTGTTGCTGTAGCCTCTACCAATGGTAACCTAACCACTGCAGTCCCTAAACCAACAACTTCCAACCACGCCTTTATTCCGGCAGGATTTCCTTCCTTAAAAATTAAATCCATTCCATCCTGAAGGGCGTAATGCAAGGCAAAGGCTTCCTTAACATTGCCGGCCAATCCAAAACGAATCATTTGCGAGAACTCTGAAGGCACTCCCTGTCCCAAAACAGATATCACCCCTGAACCACCGGCCAATACCGTGGAAAGGGCAGTAAAATCGTCTCCGGAAATCATCATAAAGTCCGCAGGTTTATCCTTTATGACACGCATAATTTGCACCATATCGCCACAAGCCTCCTTAATACCTATAATGTTATTGAAATCATTCGCCAATCTTAAAACTGTTTCTGGCAGCATGTTGCTTCCTGTCCTTCCTGGCACATTGTACAATAATATAGGTTTGGATGACACCAAGGAAATAGCTTTGAAATGTTGGTAAATACCCTCTTGGGTAGGTCTGTTATAATAAGGGGAAACCGATAAAATTGCCACAAAATCTTTTAGATCTGTTTCATGCACCTCCTCCACTACAGCTGCCGTATTATTGCCCCCTATTCCCAACACCAATGGAAGTCTTCCTGCATTGGCACCAACAATGGTATCTATAACCAATTGCTTTTCTTTTTTTGTCAACACAACAGATTCCCCAGTTGTACCCAGAACAACCAAATAATCTATTCCACCATCTACACAATAATTTACGATTTTTGACAATGCAATCGTATCTATAGAGAAATCCTCCTTAAAAGGAGTCACCAGTGCAACCCCTGTACCAACTAACTGTTCCATTACTTAATCTCATTTAAAACCCTTAAATATTTCCGCAATTCCTTTTTAAAGGTCTGGAAATCCTTAATAGGGGTATTCAATATCAAATCATTTAAATTTTTATCCACATCACCAAAGCCTACCTTTAATCTTGCCTTGGTCTTTACGGTCATTAACTGTAACAATAATTTTTCATCCGTATAATAATTCACTAATAAATCATATTCCCTATTTAAAAACTCCAAGGCGTAACTGTTTTCTATATCTGCCTTCCATCCCAAATCCTTATCCGAAAATACCGGTGTTGAATACGGAGAATTTTTATCATAAAATTTCTTGTATCCAATTATTTTTACCGAATTGGGCCTTAAAGAAAATTCTTCCACAAACTCATAAAAGGCATTGGCATTGTCAAACGCATCCAAATCCACAATACAACCTATGGAACTTATACCTTTTTCCCGATTCACCACCTGCGACGGGGCATTCAATCCACGCTGTAAAAACTTTTTACCGGCCCTAAATTTAATTTTTTCCTTAAGCGCTTTTAAAAACATGTATTTTTACATTTTCAAGAATGTAAATGTAAATATTATCAACGCAATATTTGCACGAAGGTAAGAAGTATATGGATTTAAAAAACAAACATTTTGTTATAATTGTAACATATATGATTTTCTTGGGTTGCGAAGAATATGTTCCCAAACTCAGAAACGTTGAAGGACAAAGGATTCAAGTTAACTACACCGCCACTCCAAAAGATTCTATTGAAAGCTTTATCTCCCCCTATCGCAACAGGATCAACCAGGTTCTGGACAGCGTTTTAGCCTATGCTCCAAAGACATTGTCCAAAACGGAAGGCACATTAAATACTGCGGCCGGAAATTTAATAGCCGATATTATTATGGAGGAAGTAAATCCCATTTATAAGGCGAGAACGGGAAGAGGTATAGATTTTGCCGTACTAAACCACGGTAGTATACGCTCCATAATATCCTCAGGTAGTATTTCGGAACGTACCGCCTACGAGATAATGCCCTTTGAAAATTCTGTGGTCATAGCCGAATTGGATGGAAAAACCGTCAGGGCAATGGTATCCTTTTTAATCAACGCTCCGGTTGCCCATCCCATTTCAGGTATCCAAATAATTGTAGATAAAAATAAAAGTCTGCAAGCGGTCAACATACATGGAAAGCCCTTTGATGAGAACAAGACCTACTTTGTAGCAACCTCTGATTATTTGATAACGGGTGGCGATAAAATGGATTTTTTTAAAGATTATATTTCACTTACCGATTCGGATTACATGATCAGAAACACCTTGATCGACTATTTTAAGAAAATGGATACCATAACGGCATTTGAGGATGACCGATTTATACAAATTGATTAAATATGGATCGTAGAAAATTTATATCCCGCACGGCAGCCTCCTCCACATTTATAGGCTTTGGGGGGCTATCTTTAAAATCTTGCTTAAATTCATCCACTAAACACATTACCATTTTACACACCAATGATGTACATAGCCATATAGACCCCTTTCCCAGCAGCCATTCCGCTTATCCCAACCTGGGCGGCCTGGCAAGAAGAGCCACCATGGTAGATCAAATAAGAAAAGAAAACCCAAATACACTCTTGTTCGATGCCGGAGATATTTTTCAGGGAACGCCCTACTTTAATTTTTATGGGGGCGAATTGGAATTTAAACTAATGAGCATGTTGAAATATGATGCCGCCACCATAGGCAATCATGATTTTGACAATGGTATTAATGGTCTTTTTGCACAACTTCCATATGCAAGTTTTGATTTTCTGTCCGCCAATTATGATTTTACCAACACCCTAATGGAAGGCCATGTTAAACCTTATAAAATATATCTCGTAGACGGTATTAAGATTGGTGTTTTTGGATTGGGAATAGAACTTGCAGGCCTGGTCACCAAAAAATTATACCAAGAAACCGTTTATTTGGACCCCATAGAAATTGCCCAGGAATTTAGTTTGAAATTAAAGGAAGAAGAGAAATGTGATTTAATTGTTTGCCTTTCCCATTTGGGATACCAATATGAAGATCAACAAAAACCGGACGACTTAAAACTTGCGGCCCACACAGAAAATATAGATTTAATTATCGGTGGCCATACACACACATTTTTAGATCGGCCAACAATTGCAATCAATAGAAAAGACCAACAAATGCTCATAAACCAGGTAGGTTGTTTTGGTATTAATTTAGGTCGAATCGATTTTTATTTTGACGATGGTAAGCAAAACGCCTCGGAGGGAGTGTCCATCAAGGTATAAACACAAAATTATGATCCAGGAAAAGGACAGATCTATAGTCTTAAAAAGAATTATAAAAATATCGGGGGAAGAGCTGGCAGAACACACAGATGCCATAGCAGTCGAGGAGCCATTGGAAATTAGCATCAGCGTATTAAATGCGGATTCACCAATATCCAATAAAAATATTTCCATAACCATGAGGACCCCTGGCCATGATAGTGACCTTGCCCTAGGATTTCTCTTTACGGAAGGTATAACAATAGGACCCCATCAAATTTCAAAGGTTATTTTGGGTGAAAATAGCGTAAACGTCCAATTAAACAATTCTGAAGAGATAGATCTTAGTAAACTGGAAAGACATTTTTACACCAGTAGCAGTTGTGGTGTTTGTGGCAAAGCCAGTATTGAAGCCTTGAAAACAGTATGCCGCCTACCTTCTTCCCCCTCGGATTTTACTATTGAAAAAAATCTCATTAAGTCCTTTCCCGGCATTCTTCAGCAAAAGCAGAATATTTTTAACGACACCGGAGGTATCCACGCAGCGGCCTTGTTCAATACTCAAGGGCAACTGATTAATGTCCGGGAAGATGTTGGAAGACATAATGCCTTGGACAAACTAATAGGCCAAAGTCTTCAACAAGGGCAATTGCCCTTGAACGGGCATTTATTATTCCTGAGTGGCCGCGCTAGCTTCGAATTGATACAAAAGGCGGCCATGGCCGGAATCCGTTTTATTATGGCCGTGGGAGCACCATCCAGCTTGGCTGTGGAATTGGCTCTGGAACACAATATTACACTTATAGGCTTTCTTAACGAAACCCGCTATAATATTTACGCAGGAGCAAACCGCATTAAAATATAACCACCTAAACTTTGAGACTCATAGGGTAATCCATAACTTTATATTCTCAGTGATAAAAATTGGTCTGAATGAAAATTAGAATACAAGGCAATTCCATCCGCTATAGACTCACCCGTACGGAAGTTCGCGAACTTCAAGAAAAAGGTATTGTCCAAGAGCAAACATCATTCATCGGAAAGAATTTTGCCTATCGCGTCTTGGAGAAGGAAGGTATTACTGCCCTTGAAGCCGATTTTCAAAATGATACCATAAGCCTTTTTTTTCCTAAAGTTGAAAATGCAAAGTGGGCCGATTTGGAGCGAGTTGGCTTTGCGAATGATATGATTTTGGACAATGGACAAACTTTACGCCTTCTATTGGAAAAAGATTTTGTTTGTTTGGATGAGCGTGTTGAAGATCAATCGGATAATTACCCCAACCCTGCGGCAACAACCAAAAATTAATGGCCAAAAAACCAGAAAAAATTAATCCAAGCGCAACGGCACCGGCAAAATTAACAGGTCTAAGAACTACTGAACCCAAAAAAGTGGCTGCAGGTATTCCCGCAGTTATTTCTTCGGCCAAACATGTTTTTGGCGAAATGGGAATAGGCCGTGGATTAAAGGCACTTGCCAATCTCAACCAAAAAGGTGGAATTGACTGTCCTGGCTGTGCCTGGCCGGACCCGGACGACGAACGCAGCAGTATAGCAGAATATTGTGAAAATGGGGCAAAGGCCATTGCCGAGGAAGCCACTACCAAGAAATTGGACGCCAACTTTTTTAAAAAAAATAGTGTTACACAATTATCCATGCTTTCCGATTATGAAATTGGCAAAAAAGGAAGGTTGGCTCAGCCCATGTACCTGCCCGTAGGTTCCGATTTTTATCAGGAAATAACATGGGAAGGGGCTTTTGATAAAATAGCGGAACATCTACATAAATTAATTAGTCCTAATGAAGCTATATTTTACACTTCAGGAAGGACAAGTAATGAGGCCGCCTTTCTATACCAACTTTTTGTAAGGGAATATGGTACCAATAATATGCCCGACTGTAGCAATATGTGCCATGAAAGTAGTGGCGTTGCCCTTACGGACACCCTTGGGATAGGCAAGGGTTCTGTAACATTGGAAGATTTTTACAGTACTGAGGTCATTCTTATCATGGGCCAAAATCCCGGAACCAATCACCCAAGAATGCTAAGTGCCCTTAAAAAAGCAAAAAATACCGGGGCCACCATCATCTCTATAAATCCTATTATTGAGACAGGTCTTCTAAATTTCAACAATCCCCAGGAAATAAAGGGAGCCTTGGGAATAAAGAGCAAATTAAGCGATATCTATCTCCAAGTAAAGATTAATGGAGATATGGCACTCCTTCAAGCTTTGATAAAACTTATGCTCGCCGAAGAAGATTCCCATCCAGGGAGCGTTTTCGACCTATCATTTATAGAAGAAAAAACCCAAGGGTTTAAGGATTACCTAACCCACATAAGAACACTGGATTTAAAGATCCTTGTCGCTGAATGCGGTATTCCCTTAGAAACCCTTCAAACTGTTGCCCATATTCTAAGCACTAGAAATAAAATTATCGCCTGTTGGGCCATGGGGCTCACACAACACAAGAATTCCGTAAATACGATAAAAGAAATTGTCAATCTTTTGCTTTTAAAAGGAAGCATCGGAAAACCAGGTTCCGGCACTTGCCCTGTTCGTGGCCATAGCAATGTACAGGGGGACCGGACCATGGGAATCTATGAAAAGCCACCAAAATCACTTTTGGACCGGCTGGAGAAGGTTTTCCATTTTAGTCCTCCGCGTAATCATGGATTTGATACGGTAGAAAGCATTAAGGCCATGCATTCCGGTAAGGCACGCGTCTTTTTTGCCATGGGGGGTAATTTCCTATCCGCTACCCCAGATACCCTATTTACTGCCGAAGCACTACAAAAATGTGACCTTACCGTACAGGTTTCCACCAAACTAAACCGTAGCCATCTTATACATGGCAAGGAAGCGATCATCCTGCCTTGTCTGGGAAGGACCGATAAAGATATTATCAATGGAGAATTACAATTTGTAAGTGTTGAAAATTCCATGGGAGTTGTGCATAGCTCCAAGGGAAGTTTAAAACCCATATCCGTCCAATTGCTAAGCGAACCTACCATTGTTAGTCGTTTGGCCATGGCCAGCTTGAAAAATTCAAAAGTGGATTGGGAAAAATACCTGCAGCATTATGACTACATCAGGGACAGTATTGAAGCCTGTATTCCTGGATTTGAAAATTACAATAAAAGGGTAAGACAACCTTCGGGCTTTTATCTACCCAATGGAGCAAGGGACAATTCCTATAACACCACCAGCGGGAAGGCCAATTTCAGTATTTCCAATAGTGATCCCATTATTTTACAAACGGATGAATTTCTAATGATGACCATACGCAGCCATGATCAGTTTAACACGACTATATACGGTTTAAATGATCGCTATAGGGGCATTTATAATGAACGTAGGATTATATTGATGAATCCCAAGGATATGGAAGAGCATCATCTTAAAGAAAGGGATTTGGTTGACCTGTTCAATTATCACAATAATAAGGAAAGGGTCGCCCCAAAGTTTATCGTATTACCATACAATATCCCTCAACAGTGCTGTGCCACCTACTTTCCAGAGGCCAATGTTTTGGTTCCATTGAACAGTACGGCCGACCGAAGCAATACCCCTACTTCCAAATCGGTGATCATTAAACTTAAAAATCATATCTCCTAGACTTATTCCTAAGGAAGTCCGGGTTTATTAGTCATACCTGTAGAAAATCTAATTATTATGTTGACCATACAAAGAAGCAATTCCAAGAATTTGGATTTTATATCGCTGGTTAAATTACTGGATGCCGATCTAAAAATCAGGGATGGGCACGAACATGACTTCTATGCGCAGTTCAATGGCATAGCAAACCTGCCATTTGTAGTTTTGGTCTATAGAAACAATAAGGCTGTGGGTTGTGGCGCTATAAAGGAATACAATGCCGACATCATGGAAATAAAAAGAATGTTTGTGGCACCAAGCGAACGGGGAAAGGGAATAGCGTCAAGGATTTTAAAGGAGTTGGAGAAATGGGCAGCGGAGAAGAATTGCCATTCCTGTATATTGGAAACAGGACTCCGACAGCCAGAGGCCATTGCACTCTATAAAAAAAATGGCTATCTCCCTATTCCCAATTACGGGCAATACAAGGGTATGGAAAACAGCGTCTGTTTTAATAAAGAGCTATGACATTATTTAGAAAAACACTACCTTACCGATCGTCTAAAAAAAATCAATTATTTATCTAAATACCAACACAATGTACAAAACCTTATACCTGCCTATTCTTTTGCTTTTATTTACATTAAGCACATGGGGCCAAGCCCACCAACGGGAATATTACCAACTAAAAACCTATCTTTTGGACACTGAGGAACAGGAAAAAAGTACGGACAAATATCTAAGCGAATCCTTATTGCCTGCACTTAAAAAACAAAATATAAAGAATGTAGGCGTTTTAAAACCGAGAACCATAGACTCTTTAAACCCAAGAAGTATTAAGGTTTTAATACCAATGAAGAGTATTGCCGACTTGGAAACAATGGATGCAAAACTTCAAAAGGACAAAGTATATATGGCATCTGCCAAGGATTTCTTGGACGCCCCCTATAAAAACCCTCCCTTCAGCAGGGTTGAATCCGTTATTCTAAAGGCTTTTGTAGATATGCCCAAGATGAAGCCCACACCTCTAAGTGGACCTCGCAAAGACCGTGTATACGAATTAAGAAGCTATGAATCTGCCACTCAGGCGAAATACATCAATAAGGTGGATATGTTCAACAAAGGTGGGGAAGTAACCCTATTTGATGCTCTTGGGTTTAATGCCGTTTTCTACGCAGAAGTATTATCAGGCGCCACTATGCCCAACCTTATGTATATGACCACATTTGAGAATCAGGCCAGTAGGGATGCCCATTGGAAATCGTTTTCCGATTCCCCAGTATGGAATAAGTTAAAAGCAGAACCCAATTATCAAAACAACGTTTCCAAAAACGTTACCCGTTTCTTTTACCCTACGGAATATTCTGATTATTAATCATAATCCGGCTTTGTTTTTAGATATCCGATATATAGGAGAATGACCAAGTTGGAGGTAATAAGTTTATAAAGCAAAATAGGCCGTGAAACTAATTCACGGCCTATTTTGCTTTAAGTAACGACTAAGCTTTTCTAACAAATCAGCCAAAACAACTATTTTTACGCTAAAAAATATTCCACCAATAGTCGTTGCTCCTCCTCCAAATTTATGCTAGGGAATTTTTTTCCTGCCCTTCTATACCAGTAACCTGCATTAAATTTATCTCCTTCTTTTCTATGCAAATAAGCATGGATCCAGCTTCCGTTGTCATCATGCATATCCTGGGCAATATTGTGGGACGCTTCCCAATCCCCCTTAACATCGAACCACATGGCAATCAAAGCCTCGGACCAGGATGGTGATGGCGATTGTTGGATCAGGGTTTCTTTAAATTCCTTATAACTTTTTGGAGTGGACATTATTCTTACTTTAATTTTACAAACTATGCTACCGAATTGGATAGGGTTCCAATTGAATCAACAGTAATATCAATAACGTCTCCATGATCAAGTGTAAAGGAATCCGGCGGCACTACTCCTGTCCCCGTCATTAAAAGACTACCATAAGGGAAAGACATTTCACGGTACAGGTAACTTACAAGATCCGTGAGTTTTCTTTTCATCTGCCCAACCTCGGTCTCTCCATGGAAAACGATATTGCCCTTGCGAACAATTTGAATTTTGATCTTGGTATCCATCGAAATGGGTTCTTTGGTCAACCAAATACAAGGTCCCAGAGCCGCTGCCCCATCGTAACTTTTGGCTTGCGGGAGATATAGGGGATTCTCCCCTTCAATATCCCTGGAACTCATGTCATTACCAATAGTGTAACCAATTATTTTTGCATTAGGGGTTATTACCAATGTCAATTCCGGCTCAGGGACATTCCATTTAGAATCCTTTCGGATCCTAACATGCTGCTTATGCCCTACTGCTCGGGCAGCAGTACTTTTAAAAAACAATTCAGGCCTTTCCGCATTATATACCCTGTCGTAAAAATCGCCTCCCCCAGCGTCTTTGGATTCTTCAATACGTGCCTCCCTACTACTGTAATAAGTTACCCCGGAAGCCCAAATTTCCTGGCGCCCTACAGGAGGCATTATACCGCCGTTCAACAATGCCTCACTATTCCCAATAGGTTCTAATTTAGAAATTAAGGTCAGGGTATTGGTATAAATGTCATCGTCCGTAATAAAGGAATCCCAATCTATATCCGTTAAATAAAACTTATGGTTATTTTCAATTAAAATACCTTGGTTGGTCTTAAAAACTTTCATCTTTTTTAAAATTATATTAATAAACTAATAATGGTTAAAACTATCATTGCTGAAAAGCCCAAAATGGCAGTCCCTAAACTGTGTGTCCTATATCCCTGGTTTACCTTCATATCACTCATTTGTGTTACTACCCAATAGAAGCTATCATTGGCATGGGACACCAGGGATGCACCAGCGCCTATGGCAATGACCGCCAAAGCTTTTGAAACCTCGGTATCAAAACCCATTGCAGGCATCAAAGGGGCAATAATGGACGCTGTTGTAATAATGGCTACCGTAGAGGAGCCCTGTGCGGTCTTAATACCTGCAGCAATTAAGAATGGTAGCCATATCCCCAAATTTCCATTGGAAATACTGTTCTCCAGCAAGGAACTAATGTCCGAAGTCTGTAGAACTTTACCAAATGCCCCGCCGGCTCCGGTTATTAATATAATAATGGCTGCGGAAGTAAGTGCCTCCCCTATCCAACCCGAGGTGCTTAACATTTCCTTATCCAATTTTTTTGGCAGGGTAAATGACAGTACCATTCCGATCAACAGGGCCACCACCGGGTTGCCCACAAATCCTATGGCGTACTTAAAAGTTCCGTCCCCAAAAGGCAGGGTTGGGTATTCGGCAAAAGACCTCAACACAATAAGTATAATGGGAACAACTATAGGAATAAAGGATTTAAGAACAGATGGGGCATTTACCAGCTGGGAATTGATTTGCTCCTCCGTTAGTTTTGGCGCGGGATCAATATAAATTTTGGAACCTATTTTTTTAGCAAACAAAATACAGACCAATAAGGCCGGTATACTGGTCATTAGGCCGAAGAGGATAACCTGACCCAAATCCGCACCTAAGATTCCTGCAGCAGCTATGGGCCCGGGAGTTGGGGGTACCATAGTGTGGGAGGCCATTAAACCTAGTGACAAGGCAACTGCTGTTCCCGCCAAGGACAATTTTGCCTTTTTGGTAAGTGCCCTGTTTAAGGGGGAGACGATAATAAAACCACTATCGGCAAATACGGGAATGGATACAAAATAACCTATAAAACCCATCGCCATGTGCACCCGCTTAGGACCAATAATCTTTAGGACAAGGTTGGCCAAGGTATAGGCTCCGCCCGATTTTTCCAAAAAAGTCCCTATAATTAAACCCGCAATAATTATGATACCAATACCACCAATGGTAGCACCAAATCCATCGTTAATGGTCCGTATAAGCTCATCCAAAGGTAGTCCCGAAAAAATACCGAATAATAAGCTGGCGGCCAATAATGCCAAAAATGGGTGCAGTTTAAAGCGGGTGGAAGCTACAATGATAAAAACAATGCAAAGTAGCAGTAACAGGATGGTATACATAATTATTATTTAGCGTAGTACTTTTTATTCTTCATAACCTCCCTAAACTATCTCTAGCAAACATTGATTATCCACATTCTTATAGGGGACAAAACTAAATCATCCCCAGAAAATCGGTCTCCGAAATAATGGGTACTCCCAAACTTTCTGCCTTGGTTCTTTTACTGGGACCCATCTTATCTCCTGCCACAAGATAAGAAGTTTTTGAAGATATGCTAGACCCTACCTTTCCGCCGTTATCTTCTATCAATTTTTTAAGTTCATCGCGACTAAGGTTTTCAAAAACACCGGAAACAACAAAGGTATTTCCCTTTAGTAATTCGGTCTGGTTTTGAAGCTTGTCGGCCGAGACTTCAAATTGCACCCCGTGCACCTTTAATCTTGAAATGATGTCCAAATTAATTTCGTTTTGAAAAAATGACACCACACTTTCGGCAATACGCTGCCCGATCTCGTCAACGCCCATTAATTCCTCGACAGTAGCCACCATAAGGGCTTCAATGTTTTTATAGGCCTTTGCCAGTTTCTTGGCTACCGTTTCACCCACAAACCTTATTCCCAATGCAAATAAGACCCTCTCGAAAGGAATATTCACCGATTCGGCAACCCCCTTTACCAAATTTTCGGCAGACTTTTCAGCCATGCGCTCCAAAGGTATGAGTTGTTCCTTGGTAAGTATATAGAGGTCCGCATAATCTTTAATAAGTCCCTCTTTAAAAAGTAGTTCAACAGTTTCCCCACCCAGACCTTCTATATCCATAGCCTTCCGGGAAATATAATGTTGAATACGGCCTGTAATCTGTGGAGGACAGCCATATTCATTGGGGCAGTAGTGCTTGGCATCTCCCTCAGTACGTTCCAAAAGGGTGTTGCATTCTGGACAATGATCTATGTAGTTGGTGGGCTGGGAATCCAAAAGTCTTTTACTGAAATCCACCCCCACAATTTTTGGGATTATTTCCCCCCCCTTTTCTACAAAAACGGTATCCCCCACCCTAATGTCCAGTTTTTCAATTTGGTCGGCATTATGGAGGGAAGCCCTTTTTACGGTCGTACCCGCCAAAAGTACGGGTTCCAAATTGGCCACAGGGGTTATAGCCCCTGTACGCCCCACTTGGTAAGTAATCCCATTTAAAACTGTAGAAACCTGTTCCGCCTTAAATTTATAGGCCATTGCCCACCGTGGGGATTTGGAGGTATAGCCCAATTCTTCTTGGTGCTGTATACTATTTACTTTAATAACCACCCCATCTGTCTCATAGGGCAATTCATGTCTATGCTTATCCCAATAATCTATAAATTCCAGAACCTCATCTGTGGTTTTACATAATTTGGCAGCTTCGGGAACTTTAAAACCCCAATATCTAGCCTTTTCAAGCATGTGAAATTGCGATTCCAACCCCAAGTTTACACCCACAATACTGTACAGTAGACAATCCAAAGGACGTTCAGCAACAAGGGAACTGTCCTGAAGTTTTAAACTGCCGGAAGCCGTATTTCGAGGGTTCATATAGGGGTCCTCCCCATTCTCGATCCTTTCCTGGTTCATCTTTGCAAAGCCCTCAAAAGGCAATACGATCTCTCCTCTAATATCAAATTTGGAAGGATAGTCTCCTTTTAATTGCAAGGGTACCGATCTAATGGTCTTTATATTATTGGTAACATCATCGCCCTGAAATCCGTCACCGCGTGTTAAGCCATGAACCAGCCTACCGTTCTCGTAGGTTAAACTAATGGAAGCCCCGTCATATTTTAGTTCGCAGGTAAATTCTACTGGAGCATCTCCCAATATTTTTTGAAGACGCTTCTCCCAATCCTCCAAATCTTCTTTGGAATAGGAGTTGTCCAAGGAATACATACGATGTTCATGCACCAATGTTTCAAAATTCTTGGTGATCGTCCCTCCTACCCTTAAGGTGGGTGAGCTCGCATCATGGAATTCAGGATATTTTTCTTCCAGAGCCTGTAGCTCCTTCAGTTTCATATCAAACTCATAATCTGAAATGGTAGCATTGTCCAGCACATAATAATTATAATTATGCTCCCTAAGCTCCGTTCTTAGGTTTTCTATCTTCTTTTGGATTTCCATTTATAGCTGTTCCTTTTTAATCCATCTAGGCAATGGCAAGGGTTGGTGTTTTTTCATTTTATACAAAAGTCCGTCAATAGAACTATCTACCAACAATATGTCGTAATGCTCCTGTTTCAAGAATCCCTTTCTTACCATAGTCCGCAACATGGCGAGCAATTCATCATAAAATCCATTAACATTTAACAGACCGATTGGTTTTTGATGTAGCCCAAGTTGTGCCCAGGTAATCATCTCGAATAATTCCTCCATGGTTCCATATCCCCCGGGAAGGGTAATAATTCCATCGGAGAGGTCGTGCATCCTTAATTTACGTTTATGCATGTTTTTCGTAATAATTAGCTCTGTAAGTCCAGAATGAAAAACCTCCTTCAATTTTAAAAAGTCAGGAATAACACCAATAACCTTACCGTGGTTGTCCAGGGCCCCTTGTGCCAATTTACCCATAATACCTATTTTTGCGGCACCATAGACTAAGGTAATTCCAGTATTGGCCAAGCATGCCCCCAATTGATAAGCGGATTCCACTATATCAGGATCATTCCCCTCACTGCTTCCACAAAATACAACTACACTTTTCATAATTTACAATACTTAACTACAGTGAAAACAATAAATTCCATTCCCATTAAACATATTAAAGGTACATAGCAGAAAACCTAAATAAACTATCAAGAATTAAGCACTCCCTTCAACATCCTATCATTCCCAAACATATCCTTTCTGAGTTCAATTTCCGAAAAATTTTCATTTTCCAAAAGTTCTTTTGTCTCCTCCCCTAAATACTGATTGATCTCAAAGAACAAAAACCCCCCAACTTTGAGATGACCTAAAGCAAATTCCACAATTTTTTTATAGAAAATTAAAGGATTTTTATCAGAAACAAAAAGTGCGGATCCAGGTTCATGATCAAGGACGTTATTTTTTATTTCTGCTTTTTCCAATTCCCTGACATAGGGAGGATTGGATACAATTATATCAAAGTCACCTTTAAAATCCAATATAGAAAGAATATCCGCTTCAACAAAAACTATGTCTACATGATTATCCTTGGCATTCCGCCTTGCAATCTCAAGGGCTTTCTTTGAAATATCTACGGCAACCACTTTGGCATTGGGTAGGTTTTTGGCGAGGGAAATGGCGATACATCCACTTCCTGTTCCAATGTCTAATATGTTTACCTCCTCGTCTGAACCCTTATTTTCCAACGCCTCCAGAATCCAATACACCAATTCTTCGGTTTCCGGCCGTGGAATCAAAACATTTTCATCTACATAAAACTCGAGTTCACAAAAATGGGCTTTCCCCAAAATATGCTGAATGGGACGTTCTTCTTTTAACTGACTCAAAGTATAAAATAAAGGTTCTTCCTCTTCCTTGGACACCACCATATTTGGCTCCATGACCAAAACAAATCTTTCCAAACCCAAATAATGATCTATTGCCAAATAAAAAAAGCTATCAACCTCTTCCTTTGGAAAAAGCGGGTCTAGCTCTAAGTGGTAAATTTTCTTAATTTCTTTTAACAACATTCCCGAATTTTTTCAAACAGTACTACCCTACGGAAACTTTACAAAATCCCTTGTAACCCTACTGTTCTCTATAAACTTTTAAGCATCCAAACAGAACATGAATAATGACCGGTATTCCCCATAGGCTCATTTATATAATGAAACCCAATCTTTAAATATAATTTTTGCGCCTCTTCCATATAGGGCATGGTTTCCAAATAACAGTGTTCATAGCCATATTCCTTAGCTCGCTTTAAACAAACATTGATCATTTTATAGCCCAAACCCCTACCCCTGGCTTCTTCCAGAAAATACATTTTTTGTAATTCACATACATTCCCATCATAATTTTCCAATTGTGCTATTCCGGAGCAGCCTATGATCCTACCATTTTCCTCAGCCACAAAATAATCGGCCTTGGGAACATCATAATTCCCAAACATATGACCCAGGGCTTTATCAGCGTAGGCGGTACCTACTTTTGGAACTCCCAAATCCTCTAAAACTTTCCTTATCACCCTTGCAACTTCCTCATTGTCCTCGGGCTTAATTTCCCTTATAGTAGTGACTAACATATGTTTACTAAAAATCTACTAATATTGTTCTATTTTTACGAAGTGAAGATACACGAAAAATATATTTCAAGATGTATACAGCTCGCCAAAAATGGACTGGGAACTACATATCCCAATCCTATAGTGGGCAGTATTATTGTTCATGGGGACAAAATTATTGGAGAAGGCCATACCAGTCCATATGGGGGTCCCCATGCCGAGGTTAATGCCATAAATTCCGTAGAGGACAAATCGCTTTTAAATCAGGCTACTATATACGTAACCTTGGAACCATGTTCACATTATGGAAAAACTCCGCCATGTGCAGACCTCATTATACAACAAGGTATTCCAAATGTAATCGTTGGCCTCTTGGACCCACATGAAAAAGTTGCGGGCAAAGGTATAGGGAAGCTAAGGGCTGCGGGCTGCCAGGTTACTGTTGGGGTTCTAGAAAAGGAATGCCGGGAGCACCATAAGCGATTTTTGACCTATCATACCAAAAAAAGGCCCTATATTATTTTAAAATGGGCAGAAACGGCAGATGGATTTATAGCACCGATCCAAGAAAAAAGAAGTAGCCATTTGGAACCTTTTTGGATTACCAATCAGTATTCCCAGCAAATGGTCCACCAATGGCGAAGTCAGGAACAGGCCATTTTAGTGGGAACCAACACTGTATTGGCCGATAACCCCAAATTAAATGTGCGTCATTGGAAAGGCAAGGATCCCATTAGAATTGTTTTGGACAGGGAATTAAAAATAAATAGCAAATTCCATGTGATGGACGGCAGTGTGAAAACGATCGTCCTTACCGGCCCAGGAAACAAAAATACCAATGAAAATGTCATTTACGAGGAAATTGATTTTGAAAATGATATGTGCGCCCAAATCTGCACTATCCTGTATAAACATCATATTATAAGCGTCATTATTGAAGGTGGGGCCAGAACGCTACAGAGCTTTATTGATGAGGGTCTATGGGATGAAGCTCGAATCTTTAAAGGCAAAAATGTATTTGGAAAAGGACTAAGTGCCCCTGAAATTCACGGCATTACCACCAGCAAAGAACAAATAGAATCCGATACATTAATACTAATAGCACATGATTAAGAACATCATATTCGATTTTGGGGATATATTCATCAACCTGGACAAACAGGTAGTTTTTAAGGCATTGAAAAATAAAAATGTCCAAGAATTTCTCCCTAAATATCATTCCATAAATGAGGCTTTTGAAGTTGGCAAGATCAGCCCTCAAGAATTTGTTGATCTTCTACAATTAGATTTTCCCCACCTTGCCCAAGAGGCAATTATAGATATATGGAATTCCATGCTATTGGATTTTCCCGAATATCGTCTTACATTTTTGGAAAATTTGGCAAAAGAGAATAAGTATAGACTATTTCTATTAAGCAATACCAATGCCTTGCATATCCCCCATGTAGGAAAAATTATGGGCGCAAAAAATTATAGCCGTTTTAAGAACTCTTTTGAACAATTTTATTTATCACATGAAATTCAATTACGGAAACCCAATGATGAAATATTTCAGTTTGTATTGGAGCTCAATAATATGAGCCCAGAGAATACACTTTTTATAGACGACACCAAAGAAAATACGGATGCCGCTAAAAAACTGGGGATAAAGACTTGGAACCTTCAGGTAGGCGTGGAAGATATTATTCAATTAAAGGATAAACTTTAACATGTTGGACCTAGGCTTAAGCGTACTGTTTTCCAGTTCCATTTTTGTAGTTTTTAAACTGTTTGATACTTATAAGGTAGAAACCTTATATGCCATCATAATTAATTATGTGGTTGCCTCCACGGTTGGAATGATATTGTATGAAAAAAATATTGTTCTCTTGGAAATACCAACAAAACCATGGTTTCTGGGTACTTTGGTTTTGGGCATATTGTTTATTCTAGTGTTTAACCTCATGGCCGCTACCTCTCAAAAAAGTGGGGTATCCGTGGCTTCGGTAGCCACAAAGATGTCTCTCGTTATTCCAGTTATCTTTGGTTTGCTGGTATATGAAGAAAAGCTAGGGGCCTTAAAATCCATTGGCATTCTCTTGGCCCTTGCCGCCGTCTATTTCGCTTCAGTAAAAGAAAGGGATATTGTAATAAAGAAAAATGTATTGATACTGCCTGCACTCGTATTTATAGGTTCGGGCATTATAGATACCAGTATTAAATATTTAGAGGAAACACTGGTTCCTAAAGAGGAGTTTCCACTATTTTCGGCAGTAGTTTTTGGTTCCGCAGCGGTAACCGGCATTATTTTTATCGCTATCAAATCCTTTAAAAAACGATCTATCCCAAGTATTACAACTGTGCTTGGTGGGATTTGCCTGGGCATTCTAAATTATTTTTCAATTTATTACCTATTGCGTGCGCTACAGCAAGAAAACCTTAACAGTGCTTCTGTTTTTACAATAAATAATGTAGCCATTGTAATGTTCTCCACCCTTTTGGGGGTTGTACTCTTCAAGGAGCGTATCAGCGCCAAGAATTGGATGGGTATCACACTAGCGGTCATCAGTATTTTTCTGGTCGCCTTTTTTTAATGGTAAAATATGGAGTCTGACACGTACAAAACCCTGGAATCACCCTCAAAGGAGATTTTATTCAAAGAACGCAAAAGCAAGTTTTTTGGATATGCCTTCCCATTAAGGAACGAGGACGAAGTAAAACCTATAATCGAAGAATTAAGAAAACTTCACCATACTGCCAACCACGTTTGCTACGCTTGGCAATTGGGTTTTAAGGAGGTCAACTACAGGGCTAATGATGACGGTGAACCCAATAATTCTGCAGGGATGCCGATCTATGGTCAAATACAATCTTTTGAGGTAACCAATGTTCTTGTGGCCGTGGCACGTATTTTTGGAGGTACCAAGCTGGGGGTAGGAGGATTGATATCCGCCTATAGAACTGCTGCCCAAATGGCACTGGATTCTGCCGACATAATTGAAAAGACATTGCAGCAAAGATATTTGCTTACATTTGATTATTCCGACATGGACAAAGTAATGCGGACCATAAAACAGCATCAAATGGAGATAACCGCCCAAAAAATGGAAATGGATTGCGCTATTGAAATAGCTGTTAGAAGAAATGATGCCGATCTTACCGAAAATATTTTTGCTACAATGTATCCAGTAAAAATTGAAAAACTAGATGTCTAGGTTATCTAGGATATAGTCTGGACATTTTATAGGCTTATTAGTTTTCATATCTATAAATGCCAAAACCGTATTAGCCTCTATCAACAATTCCTTTGCCTCATTTCGGATCTCATAGTCAAATTCTATCCTAACCATCGGTCTCTTCCTTATGACCGTCTTGACCGTCAATAGATCATCATAAACCGCTGATTTCCTGTATGTAATATTTAAG
>TARA_R110002049_G_scaffold117332_4_pt1 | contig 18511 bp, 24 predicted proteins | sample TARA_R110002049 | Tara Oceans TARA_R110002049 (sample SAMEA4396941) | marine metagenome | biome: Polar Biome; feature: [SRF] surface water layer (ENVO:00010504); material: water (ENVO:00002006), including particulate matter (ENVO:01000060) such as... | depth 5 m | reverse complement strand
CGCAGGGGCGCGCCTTCGGCCTCCATCGTGCGGATCTGCACGGGGGACGTGTGGGTGCGCAATACGTGGGGCGGGCGGTCGTCACCTTCCGCGCGGGCCATGTAGAACGTGTCCATTTCCGCCCGCGCGGGGTGGTGGCCGGGGATGTTCAGCGCGTCGAAGTTATACCAATCGGTGTCGATGCGCGGGCCTTCGGCCACGGAAAAACCCATCTCGGCAAAAATCGCGGTCAGTTCTTCGGTCACTTGGCTGACGGGGTGAATGGTGCCTTGGCGCTGGTGACGGGTGGGCAGGGTCACGTCCAGCCATTCACTGCGCAGACGCTCATCGAGCGCCGCATCGCCCAGCGCTGCCTTTTTCGCGGCCAGTGCTGAATTGATCTCGTCCTTGAGCGCGTTCAGCGCGGGGCCGGCGACCTGGCGTTCTTCGGGGGTCATCTTGCCCAGTTCGCGCATTTTCAGCGCGACCTCACCCTTTTTACCCACAGCGGTCAGCCGGATATCTTCCAGTGCGGCCTCGTCGCCGGCATTGGCAATCTGGGTCAGGTATTTCTGCTTGAGATCGTCCATCATCGTCGTCCTTCACATGTCGAAGACGTGCTAGCAGACTGACGGCTGAATACAAGTCATGCAGGGGCGCTGGGCAGGAGCCACGCCTGTAAATAGGGGCGCAGCCGGTGTTCCAACTGCACCTCATTGTGCAGGGCGCAAAAATGCAGCGCCATGGCTTGGATGGCAAAGGCCTGCACCCCTTCCGCCAGAATTGCGGGGGGCACATCACGGCGGAACGGGCCATTGGCCAGCCATGCCGCCAAGACCTGCGCCTGACGCATGAATGTGGCGGCAATGACGCCAATATCCTCGGCCAGCGCGGCACCGGAATGGCGCAGGATCACGTCAAACACATAGCGGTCCGTGGTCATGAACTGCATCATGGGCATGATCGCAGCTGTCATTTCATCAATATCATGTGGGGCGGGCAGGGTTTCTATCCTGTCGAGATGGCGGTCTATCTCGGCCCCGATCAGCAGGTCCATCAGCGCGTCTTTGTCGCTGAAATGGGCAAAGAACGTGCCTTTGGCAACACCAGCCCCCGCCACCACATCTTCGACACGCAACGCTTGATAGCCATGTTCAGCCACCAGCGCCGTGGCTGTCTCCACCATTTTGGCGCGGGTTTTCAGGGTGCGTTTCTGAACGGGCTGTTTCATCCTCCAGATTTGCCATGCTTGTTGACCGTGGTCAAATTTATTTATTGACCGCGGTCAATTTATTGCCTACCAAATAATGACCACGGTCAGTTATTAGGAAACACCATGCCCAAACGTATCTACATTTTGAACGGCCACCCGGCTGACACATCGCTGAACCACGCCTTGGCCGAACGCTATGCCATGGCGGCGCGGGCGGCGGGGTACGAGGTGCGTCTGACCCATATCGCACAGATGGATTTTGACGTGGATTATGGACGTGCGGGATACAGCAACCCAAAACCGCTGGAGCCGGTCCTGGAAACCATGCTGGCCGACATCGAATGGGCGCAACATTTTGTGCTGACGACGCCAATGTGGTGGGGCAGCATGCCAGCCAAGCTGAAGGGTGCAATCGACCGCGCGTTCCTGCCGGGGCGCACCTTTGACAGTCGGGTGCCGAAGGGCACAATGCCCAAACCCATGCTGACGGGACGTTCCGCGCGGGTGATCATCACCTCGGATTCGCCGAAATGGTTTCTGGCCCTGATGTACCGCAACGCGATGATTCACCAGATACGCGGCCAGATACTTCGGTTCGTCGGGATCAAGCCTGCGCGGCTGACCTATTTTGCGACCGCCAGCAAACCCGAAGCCGGGCAGGTTGACGGCTGGCTGGCGAATGTGGAAGCATTGGGCAAGGCTGGGGCGTAGAGATACCCATACCGCGTCCGGATGTCGCCGCGTGAATCTGCGATTTGGCTGGCACTCTAGGATTGGACGGTGGTGATGTTATGCGTTTTGGCTTTTATACCTGCCTGTTTGGCCTCGGGGCGATGGCGGGCCCCGGTCAGGCCAATGAAATCTCCGGTCAGCTTTATATCAAGAATGTCGTGGCACAGCAGGCGCAGGCCCCGCTGGGGGTGAATTGCCCTGATGGGATGGTGTACCGGACCATCCATATTGAAACCGCCATCACAGAACTGTCGATTGCCGCGGCGTTCATGCAGTTGCCCAAAAAGGCCATTGTCATCCGGCGCGCAGGAAAGCGCGCTGATGGGGTGGCGCAACCTGCCCGTCGCACGCCTGCCGAACAGCCGACAAACTGGGTCGGGGCCCAGCCGAAAGAGGTCGATGTCGTGTTCAATGTCGACCTAAGGGTTTGCGAGGCGATGGGTTTTGTGGAGCTGGCGGACGGCCGTCTGACGGTGACCGGAACGGTGGGGTTCTACCGTCTGGCCTTTGACAGATCGCTGCACGGCGGACCACAGGACGACATATCAATTGACTGGCAGCGCCGGGCAACGGATCGCAAGGTCGGCGACGTGATGGGCCAGCTTGGCCTCTGGATAGAAGGTGTGCCGATCAAGATGATGCACGAAGACGGGACGTCGGAGATCAAAGCGCAGCTCAAGATGGAAGTCCGGGCCGAGGTTCTGGATGGTGGTGTCGGCCGATGACCGCCAGACACCGCATGGCCGTGTTATATGCGGCGCTGCTGGCTTGCGGCCTGACCCCGGCGGTGGGTCTGGCCGAGACCGCTGTCCGCTTTGTCCAAAGCGAGCCGATTTTGGTCACCGCGACGCCCGCGTCCGATGCTAGATGGCGCGCGCCCTGCCCGGACGGGCTGACGCCCCACAGCTTGCCGCTGTCTCTGGACCTCGCGCAGCACGGCTCGATCCAGATGCCGGTAGAACTGCGCGCCGCGCGGGGGCAACGTGGTGCGCCGCGCGCCAGTCAACCTGTTACCCCACCCCCCAACTATCTGCTGGGCAAAGCCGACACCGATCCGCCGCTGCGCGTTGAAGGCGAGGTCATGGCCTGTGGGTTCCGTCGGCAACTGATGCTTGTCGGTGGCGTGCTGCGTGTCACTGGCACGATTGGGGCCTGGTCTGTCACGGAGGGGGCTGAGGCTGAGTATCGCGCCGAAAGTTGGACCGGACAGGCGGAGCAATCATTTCGTGCGCGGCTGTCGGGCAAGCCAAAGCACACGTATTATACGAACAACATAGACCAGACTGCAATCTGGGGCGGGCAGAGGGTTCAGTTTGTGGTGGTGCAGCCCAAAATCCACAATGACACAGGCGCGGCGCAGCTACCGGGTGACATTTTGATCGAGATGTATCTGCTGGTTGCAGGAAAATAGCAGCCAAGGAACAGCGCCCGTACACACAAACAAAAAGGCCCCCGCATCACGCAGGGGCCTTTCGAATTCGTATCTGGCGCGGGTTAAGCGGCCAGCGCGTCCTGTGCCTGCTTCACGATCGCGCCAAAGGCGTCGGGCTCGTGTACGGCCAGATCGGCCAGAACCTTACGGTCCACTTCGATGCCAGCCAGCGACAGACCGTTGATAAAGCGGCTGTATGTCAGCGCTTCGTCGTGGCTGCGCACAGCGGCGTTGATCCGCTGGATCCACAATGCGCGGAAGTTCCGCTTGCGGTTCTTACGGTCACGTGTGGCGTATTGGTTGGCCTTGTCGACCGCCTGTGTGGCGACCTTAAAGACATTGGAACGACGACCATAATAGCCTTTGGCGGCTTTGATGATCTTCTTGTGGCGGGCGTGGGTGACTGTACCACCTTTTACTCGGGACATATCAGCTCTCCTCTATCAGCGGTCGTAGGGCATAAAGCCCTTGATGATCTTTGCATCGGGTTCAGACAGTGCTGTCGTCCCGCGTGCGTTACGGATGAATTTGTTGCTCCGCTTGATCATGCCATGCTGTTTGCCAGCTTGACCGCCGATGACCTTGCCGGTCGCCGAGATCTTAAAGCGCTTTTTAGCACTCGATTTCGTCTTCATCTTGGGCATTTCCGTCTCCATCTTTTGAGTTCGGTAAACGCGCGACTCGGCATGCCACTTTGGCCGGACGCACGGACTAAGATGCGCCGTATAGGCGGGGATGCTGAGGGATGCAAGGGGTTTCGCCGCCCCTGCCCGGCGCAACACTTGGCCCCACCACGGGCCAAGGTGCCGGTCAGGGCAAGAGTTTTGCGGTGACCCTGACAAAGACATCCGGCAGTTCCGACATCGCATAGCCGCCAGGATGCGATTTGATCGCATAGAGCACCAGACCGCCCGCAATGAGGATCGTTAGCGCCGAGGCCCTCGGCGCGCGCCTGTCACTGATAGCAGAGAGAACGGAAGGCACCGACAGAATTGCCAGAACGATACCCAAAACCAGTGCCAGATCTGCGTCCATGTCCATGTCCCTCCGCGCTATGGGCTAAGCCTACTCTGGATCTGACGAATAAATCAAACGTTCGTCGCAGGGCGCCACGCGCAGGATATTGGTACTGCCCGGTACGTTGAACGGCACACCGGCGGTGACGACGATGTGGTCCGTCGCCTCGGCGTAACCTTCAGAGCGGGCCGCCTTGGCCGCGCTGACCACGGCCAGTTTGAACCGGTCGTGCGGGTCGGTCAGCACACAATTGGTCCCCCAGGTCAGGGACAGGCGGCGCGCGGTGTTTTTCAGTGGGGTCAGGGCGATGATCGGCACGCGGGGCCGTTCGCGGGCGGTCAACAAGGCGGTGGTGCCGGACTGGGTAAAACAGCAAATCGCCTTGATGTCCGTTGTCTCGGCAATCTCGCGCGCGGCGGCGACGATGCCATCGGCAACAGTCATCCGGTCGGCGGTGCGCGATGCTTCGATGATCTGGGTATAGGTCGGGTCCAGTTCAACCTCGGTGGCGACGTTGCTCATCGTGGTTACGGCCTCGATCGGGTAATCACCCGCCGCTGATTCCGCGCTGAGCATGACAGCATCCGCGCCCTCGTAAATCGCGGTTGCCACGTCAGACACTTCGGCGCGGGTGGGCATCGGGCTTTCGATCATGCTTTCCAACATCTGGGTTGCAACGATCACCGGCTTGGCAGCGGCGCGGCATTTGCGCACCAGACGTTTCTGGATTGGGGGCACGTTCTGCACTGGCAGTTCAACACCCAGATCGCCCCGCGCCACCATGATGCCATCGCTGACCGCAAGGATTTCGTCAAACCGCGCCACCGCGTTCGGCTTTTCGATCTTGGACAACACTGCCGCGCGGCCTTTGACCAATGCGCGGGCCTCTTCCACGTCGGCGGGGCGCTGGACAAAGGACAGGGCCAGCCAATCGACGCCAAGCTCGCAGACAAATTCCAGATCGGCGCGGTCCTTGTCGCTGAGTGCGGCAAGCGGCAGTTCGACGTCCGGCACGTTCACGCCCTTGCGGTTCGAGATGATCCCGCCGGTCACCACGTCGCAGTCCGCAAAATCGGGACCGCAGTCGCGCACCTTGAGACGGATTTTGCCATCGTTCACCAGCAAGGTTGCGCCCACTTCAAGCGCTGCAAAAATTTCGGGGTGCGGCAGGCAGACGCGCGCCGCCGTACCCTCGGCCTCGTCCAGGTCAAGGCGAAACGGTCCGCCTGCGTCCAACTGTTCGCTGTCACCCGCAAAAACGCCCACACGCAACTTGGGCCCTTGCAGATCGGCAAGGATACCAATGGCCCCGCCGGTCTCTTCTTCGATCCGGCGGATGATCTGGTGCTTTTGGCGGATTTCGTCATGGCTGCCGTGGCTCATGTTGAGCCGGAACACATCGGCGCCCGCCTTGTGTAACGCTGCAATCATCTCGTAGGTGTCGGATGCCGGGCCAAGGGTGGCCACGATCTTTACATTGCGCGAGCGTTTCATATCTATTCCTTCGTAACGGTGCCGAACAGCGGTGATGTTAACGGTAACATCGGTTCCCTAGCGGAAGTATCGGCCCTATTGATGCCTGTCAAAGGTTTCATCAGAATGACGCGTCATGCCTGTCGCGTCCAGAGACACAGATCGGAGTTTCCATGCCCAGCCAACAAGAGATTGAACTGCAAGCCGCCGCCTTTCGCCGTTTGCAGCAGCACCTGATGCAAGACCGCACGGATGTGCAAAACATCGACCTGATGAACCTCGCCGGGTTCTGCCGCAACTGCCTGTCGCGCTGGTATCAAGAGGCCGCTCAGGAACGCGGCATCGAGATGGGCAAGGAAGAGGCCCGAGAGTTATTTTACGGCATGTCCATGGCCGACTGGAAAGCCAATCACCAGATAGAGGCCAAGGACAGTCAAAAAGAGGCATTCAAGACGGCCTTTGAAGAGAATGTCGGCAAGGGCTGACAAGCGTCATCCGGCCCGGCACAGGCCGCGCCGGATGCACAGCCATAGCGAATGACCGTTACTGCCCGCTTTGAGCAATAATTGCAGCGAATGACATCCCCCAACATCACCAACACGTTGGCCCCCTGATCAGAGCAGGTACAGCACCAGCCAGTCGGCGCTGAGTGCCGGGCGGGCCTCGCCCTCAATCTCGACAGTGGCCTGAAAGCGGGTCATCAGATTGCCCCGCCCGCGCGTCTGCGCCTCGGCCAGCACGAAACGCCCCCTGACCCGCGCACCCGAACGTACCGGCGTGATAAAACGCACCTTGTCGAAGCCATAATTCACCGACGCGCCCTGCCCCGCCATCGCGGGCAGCGCGCCATAGGCCATGCCCGACATCATCGACAGCGTCAGCATGCCATGCGCAACGGTGCCGCCAAAGTCGGTCTTTGCGGCGCGGATCGGGTCGACATGGATGAACTGATGGTCCTCGGTGACATCGGCAAAAGCATCAATGCGGGCCTGATCCATGACAAACCATGGCGATATGCCCATTTCCTGCCCCACAGCCGCGATCATCGCGTCTTTGGTGATTGTCGTCATGTGATCCCGCCTGATTGCTTGCGCGCAGACTAACCCTCCGCCGCGCCGAAAAACAGCCTGTTCATCCGGGTGCGTTTGGTCAGAATGACGGCAACCCGACCTGCATGTGTGGAGAACACCAATGAACACCCCCCTGCTGCCGCTGATTATCGTGGCGCTCGCCGGTTGCGCCGTGGCGTTGCAGACACCGATCAACGCCGCACTGGGGCGTGGCATTGGAAGTGGGGTTGCCGCTGCGGCGGTGTCATTTGGTGTAGGATTTTTGGTGCTGATGGCCGTGCTGCTGGTGCTGGGACAAAGCGGCAGTCTGCTGGCCATTGCCGATGTGCGCCCGGTGCTGCTGCTCGGCGGGGTGCTGGGCGCATTTTACGTCTGGTCGGTGCTCTGGGCGATCCCGACATTGGGGGCGCTGACCACGATTTCTGCGCTGATCCTTGGTCAACTGGCCGCGGCTCTCGTTATTGATGCCACGGGGCTGATGGGCCTTGCAGTCCAGGCCGTCACCCCCGCCCGCATCGCTGCTGCGGCACTGGTGGGGGCGGGGCTGGTGTTGTCGCGGTATTAGATCGCGGTCTTGCGCATCTCGCCGATATATATCTCGCGCAGACGCGGGGCCAGTTTACCCGGCGTGCCATCCCCGATTGTCGCGCCGTCGATTTCGACCACAGGCGTGACAAAAGCGCTGGCAGACGTGACAAATGCCTCATCCGCCTGCATGGCCTCTTCGATGGTAAAGTTGCGCTCCTCCACCTGCATCTGCGCCTGACGCGCCAGTTCCAGAACGGCGGCGCGGGTGATGCCGTGCAGGATGTCGCTGGATAGGGCGCGGGTGATGATTTTGCCATCCTTGACGATATAGGCGTTATTGGACGTACCTTCTGTGACAAAGCCATCCTCGACCATCCAGGCATCCTCGACACCGGCCTTCTTGGCCATCATCTTGCCCATCGACGGGTACAGCAGTTGCACCGTCTTGATGTCACGGCGGCCCCAGCGGATGTCATCAATGCTGATCACGCGAATGCCGGTTTGTGCGGCGGGGCTGTTCGAGAGGCCAGGCTTGGACTGGGTAAACAACACAAGTGTCGGCTGGGTTGTCTCTGGGTTGGGAAATGCGAAATCGCGATCCCCGTCAGAGCCGCGCGTGACCTGTAGATAGATCAACCCTTCTTCGATCTCGTTCAGCCGTACCAATTCGCGGTGAATTTCCAACAGCTCGGCGTCGGTCACCGGCGCACGCATGTCAAGCTCGCGCATGGACCGGCCCAACCGTTCGATATGACCGTCAAAGGCGATCAGCTTGCCGTCCAGCACGCTTGTGACCTCATAGACCCCATCCGCCATCAGGAAACCCCGATCAAAGATCGACACTTTCGCCTGATCCTCAGGCAGGTATTCGCCGTTCACGTAGACTGTCCGCATGTCTTATCCCCATAGTGCGGCGACGGGCGGGTGCACGCCTTTGCCGTCAAATTTCAACGCATGATCGCGGTCTTCGGCCAATAACAGCGGGCCGTCAAGATCAACCACCCGCGCGCCCTGTGCCACAAGCGTGGCCGGCGCCATGGCAAGAGATGAGCCGACCATACAGCCGACCATCACATCGAAACCCTGCGCGCGGGCGGCATCGCGCAGCGCCAGCGCCTCGGTCAGCCCGCCGGTTTTGTCGAGCTTGATGTTCACCACATCATATTTGCCCTTTAGCCCGGCCAGACTGCCGCGGTCATGACAGCTTTCGTCAGCACAAACAGGCACGGGGCGGTCCATTCCCAAAAGGGCGTCATCCTCGCCCGCCGGCAACGGCTGTTCCACCAGCGCCACGCCAAGGCGCAGCAGATGGGGGGCGAGATCGGCATAAACCTGCGCCGACCAACCTTCGTTGGCGTCGATGATGATCGTTGAATCGGGTGCGCCCTCGCGTACGGCCTCAAGGCGCGGCATGTCGTCCGGCGTGCCCAGCTTGATCTTGAGCAACGGACGCGCCGCATGTTTGGCAGCCTGTGCGCGCATCGCTTCGGGCGTGTCGAGCGACAGCGTATAGGCCGTGACCTCGGGCCCCGGCACGCCAAGACCGGCCAGTTCCCAGACCCGCTTGCCCGACTGTTTCGCCTCCAGATCCCACAGGGCACAATCCACAGCATTGCGCGCGGCGCCGGCGGGCAACAGATCGTACAGGTCGGCGCGGGTAAACGCGTCTGGCAGGCTTTTGATCTGCGCAGTGACACTTTCCAGCGTTTCGCCGTAGCGTGCATAGGGAACACATTCGCCCCAGCCCGTGATGTCGGCGTCACTGATCCGCACGGTCAGCACCTGCGCCTCGGTCCGCGACCCACGGCTGATGGTGAACACCTGCGCCAGTTTGAATACGTCCCGGCCTACTTCAATGCGCATGGCGCCTCCTTTACTTCGCAAAACAAACCTCGCGCCGGGGTCTCCGGCGGGGGCCGCATGGTCTGCCCTTAGATGTCAGCCAGCGCATCGGCCAGACGCGCGGCACCCTGACGGAACGGGTCGACCGCAGGCAGGCCCAACCGCGCCTCGACCTCGGCCAGATAAGCATCCGCGGCGTCCGGTGCCATGTGGTGGGTGTTCACCGATATGCCCACGACCTTGCACGCCGGGTTGGCCACATGTGCCAGTGTCAGCGCCATGTCACGCACAGCCTCCATGCTGGGAAGCGTATAGCCCGGCAATCCACGCATGTGGGTGCGGGTCGGTTCATGGCACAGGATCAGCGCATCGGGCTGGCCGCCGTGGATCAGCGCCATCGTTACGCCGGAATATGACACATGGAACAGGCTGCCCTGCCCTTCGATGATATCCCAATGATCGGCATCGTTATCGGGCGTCAGGTATTCCACAGCGCCCGCCATGAAATCTGCGATCACCGCATCCAGCGGCACGCCCGACCCGGTGATCAGGATACCCGTCTGTCCGGTAGCGCGGAAGGTGCTTTTCATGCCCTTTTCGCGCATCGCCACGTCCAACGCCAAGGCGGTATACATCTTGCCTACCGAACAATCTGTACCTACGGCCAAGACCCGTTTGCCGGTTCGTTTTGTGCCATCGGCAATCGGGTAGGCCACATTCGGCACGCGTACATCGTGCAGGGTGCCGCCACTGACCTGACTGGCCGCGACCAGATCACCTTCGTCGCGCAGTAGGTTGTGCAAACCAGAGGCTAAATCGAACCCCAGGTGCAGCGCTTCGATCAGCACTTCTTTCCATGCGGCGCTGATCTTGCCACCGCGGTTGGCGACGCCAATCACCAACGTGCGCGCGCCGGCTGCGCGGGCATCGGCCAGTGACATGTCCTTTAGCCCCACATCCGCCATGCAACCGGGCATGCGGAACTGGCCCACGGCGTTTTCAGGGCGCCAGTCCTTGATGCCCTGCGCCACTTTGGCGGTAAGTTGATCGGGCGCGTCGCCCAGAAACAGCAGATATGGGGTTTCGATCATGGGTGGGCCTCCGGTGAAACAATTATCGGCAGTTTGGGCGCAGGAATACGCAAATACATCTCATTATCGACGTCATTCGCACATTTCGCGCCGCCAGCAGACGCCCTATGCCGCAAAACGCGCAAAATTATTGCGCCAAGGCGGAGATACGAATGCTGCACCTGCAAAATGCCCCTTGCAGATAATCGCGCAATTTAATACCAGATAGGCCGACAAATCTGAAACATAATTACGCACAGGTGCCTTCATGAGCTTTCGCATCCAGCCCGCCGCCCCGTCCCGCCCAAACCGTTGCCAGTTGTTTGGTCCCGGCTCGCGCCCCGCAATCTTTGAAAAGATGGCGGCCTCGGATGCGGATGTGATCAACCTTGACCTCGAAGACAGCGTCGCCCCGTCGGATAAAGACAGCGCGCGCGCCAATATCATCGCGGCGATTTCCGACGTCGACTGGGGCAACAAGACACTGTCCGTGCGGATCAATGGACTTGATACGCCCTATTGGTATCGCGATGTGGTGGACCTGCTGGAACAGGGGGGCGACCGGTTGGATCAGATCATGATCCCAAAGGTGGGCTGCGCCGCCGATGTTTATGCCGTTGACGCCCTGGTAACGGCAATCGAGACGGCCAAGGGGCGCAAGAAACGCATCTCGTTCGAGGTGATCATCGAATCGGCGGCCGGTATCGCCCATGTCGAAGAAATTGCAGCGTCCTCGCCCCGGTTGCAGGCGATGAGCCTCGGTGCTGCGGATTTCGCCGCCTCAATGGGGATGCAGACCACGGGGATCGGCGGGACGCAGGAAAATTATTACATGATGCGCGACGGCCAAAAACACTGGTCCGATCCGTGGCACTGGGCCCAAGCCGCGATTGTCGCCGCCTGTCGCACCCATGGGGTTCTGCCTGTTGACGGGCCATTTGGGGACTTTTCAGACGACGAAGGGTTCCGCGCGCAGGCGTGGCGGTCGGCCACATTGGGCATGGTTGGCAAATGGGCAATTCACCCCAAGCAGGTGGCCCTGTGCAACGAGGTATTTACCCCGTCAGAAGCGGCTGTCGCCGAAGCGCGCGAGATTTTGGCGGCAATGGAAGCGGCCAAGGCCAAGGGCGAAGGCGCCACGGTTTACAAGGGTCGGCTGGTGGACATCGCCAGTATCAAGCAGGCCGAAGTGGTGGTGCGCCAGTCCGAGATGATCGGCGGCGCGTGATCCCGTGGCCAGTAGGCGGGGAGTCGGCGTGCAAGCCCCCACCCCCGCTGCGTTTATCTGGCATGGTAATGCGCGGGTCAGGCGCGTTCATCCTTGGACGAGGCGATGACAACATATGAGGTGATGCCACTGACCTGCGGCAATGCCCCTAGAAGATCGGTGTGAAACGCCTTGTAATCACGCAGATCGGCACATTCGACACGCAGCATATATTCAATGTTGCCAGTGGTGTTGTGGCACTCGCGCACGACATCGGCCTGCATCATCGCGCGCTCAAAGGCTTCTTGGCTTTTCTTGGAGTGGTTGTTCAGGCTGACCCCCACGATCGCGACAAAGCCAGCGCCGAGGGCCGTGCGATCAAGCACGGCACGGTAGCCGGTGATGATACCTGCCCGCTCCAACTCTTGCACCCGGCGCAGGCAGGCAGAGGGCGACAGACCCACGCGGGCGGCCAGTTCGATATTGGTCAGCCGTCCGTTGCGGGTAAGTTCGCGCAATATACTGTCTGAAATCTGATCTATCTTGGCCATAGGTTGCACAAATATCGGAAATCCGCCGTAACTTGCAATATATTGCGCATCAGAACGTGGCATATATTGTGCATGTTGCTAGAATCTCTCCCTGCGCTTGCGCTGTTTGCCTTTGTCAGTTCGGTCACACCGGGGCCGAACAACCTGATGCTGATGGCGTCGGGCGCCAATTTCGGCTTGCGGCGCACGGTCCCGCATATGCTGGGTATCTCAATCGGCTTTGCCGTGTTGATGGTGCTGCTTGGCATCGGGCTGGTGCAGATCTTTGACCGTTTCCCGCTGATCTACACCGTGCTGAAAGCGGCGAGCATTGTCTATCTCCTTTTCCTGGCATGGAAGATCGCGAATGCCGCGCCGATCCGGCATGGCATCGGCAAGGGGCAGCCGATGACTTTTGTACAGGCGGCGGCGTTTCAGTGGGTCAATCCCAAGGCCTGGGCGATGGCACTGACGGCGATCACCGTCTACATCACGGACGCGCCGACGGGGATGTTGGTCCTGGCGGCCTGCGTGTTTTCAACGGTTAATCTCCCGTCGGTCACGCTTTGGGCGGTGATGGGGCAGCAGATGGCGCGGGTTCTGACCAATCCGGCGCGGCTGCGGTGGTTCAACTGGACCATGGCGGTGCTGCTGGTTGCATCGCTCTATCCGGTGTTGTTGGTTTAGTAATCGCGCAGCGCGACCTGCTCCAGATCACATAGGGCACGGCAATCTGTGGCATCATGGCCCTGATCCTCGCGCAGCAAAACGTGGTCAGCGCCGGGGCCATCGAAACGGTAGTCATCGCATTGCCCATCGTGCGACCATTCGTTGGAGTCATCACCAAAATCAATCGCCGCGCATTCGGTGGCCGCCTGTGCCTTGGCAAAATCCCAAACGGTCAGCCGCGCGGCATCGACTCCGTTGCGGCAATCGGTGGCGTCATGGCCGACGTCGTCGCGGTCCAGCCCTATGGCCATCCCGGCGCCGCGAAAACGGCGGTCGTCGCATCTGCCGTCCCGCGCCCATTGGCTGGCGTCATCGCCAAAGTTGATCGATTGCGCCGATGTTAGGCTGGGTATGGCCAAAGCCAAAAGCAGCGACATCATCATATATTTATGCATAAATTCCTCCACTGAACATCAACAGGCTATCCACCAATGCGCTGCGTTGCAAACCGTGCGAAGGGAGGTCATATATCAAGGCAACAAGCCGGAGTAAGCAATGACCCAATATCTGGATTTCGAAAAACCGCTCGCCGAGATCGAAGGCAAGGCGGAGGAATTGCGCGCGCTGGCGCGAGCCAATGACGGAATGGATGTTACCGCAGAAGCCAAGGCGCTGGACACCAAGGCCGCGGCGCTGCTGGACGATCTATATGATTCGTTGACGCCCTGGCGGAAGTGTCAGGTCGCCCGGCACCCCGAACGCCCCCATTGCAAAGACTACATCGAAGCCTTGTTCACCGAATTCACCCCGCTCGCCGGGGATCGCAACTTTGCCGATGATCTGGCGGTGATGGGCGGGTTGGCGCGTTTCAACGATACGCCGGTAATGGTGATCGGCCACGAAAAGGGCAACGACACCAAATCGCGGATCGAGCGGAATTTTGGCATGGCGCGGCCTGAGGGCTATCGCAAGGCGGTGCGGCTGATGGAACTGGCGGGCAAGTTTAACCTGCCGGTGATCACCATCGTCGACACCCCCGGCGCATACCCCGGCAAGGGGGCCGAAGAGCGCGGCCAATCTGAGGCGATTGCGCGCTCGACTGAGAAATGTTTGCAGATCGGCGTGCCTTTGATCAGCGTGATCGTCGGTGAAGGCGGATCGGGCGGGGCTGTGGCTTTTGCCACCGCGAACCGGGTCGCGATGTTGGAGCATTCGGTCTATTCGGTGATCACGCCGGAAGGCTGTGCATCCATCCTGTGGAAAGATTCCGAAAAGATGCGCGAAGCTGCCGAGCAGATGCGTCTGACGGCTGACGACCTCAAGAATCTGGCGGTGATCGACCAGATCATTCCCGAGCCCAAGGGCGGCGCACACCGAGACGCCAAGACCACGATCAAGGCCGTGGGCAAGGCACTGGAAGGGATGCTGCGGGAGCTTGATGGTATGGACGCCAAGGCGCTGATCAGAGACCGCCGCACCAAGTACCTTGAGATTGGGCGCAAGGGGCTGGCGGCCTAAACGCTACGCCAATTTGATCCTAAAGCGGGGACCGGGAGCGATCTGGCTGAAGCCGGCGTGCTGATAGAAAGCCTGCGCGCGCCTGTTGTCAGGATCGGTGCCCACGGTGATATATCTGCAATCGGATGCCTTGGCGCAGGCAATTGCGCCTTGCAGCAATGCCTTGCCCACCCCCTGCCCGCGCGATGTGTCACAGACAAAAAGATGGTGCACGTCCATGCCGCGCACGCCGAAGTGCAATTGCACCATCGGGCAGAGCGCGGCGTAACCCCGCAGCCCACGCACCCCTTCGGCAACCAGCAGCGTGACCCACGGCGCAGGGCCAAGCGTGTCACGTTTGAGTGCATCGAGCGTCAGTGTGGCGGCATCGCCGTGAAAGGCGGCGAGGGCATGGGCCATGTCGAGCACCTGGCGCAAGTCATGTTCTGTGGCGGATCTGATGTTGGTCATGGTGGTCTCTCTGGGGGGGGGCCACAGGGAGACATGAAAAAAGCCGCGCTGTGGCGGCTTTGGGAATAGGAAAAACGGCCGCGTTCAGGATGTGCGGCGGTAATACTGCTGTGCTGTGATCATGCGGTTTTCCATGGGAGCAGATAGCCGTCAAACGAGTGATGTGTCAACGCCACATCACCGACGTTGTGAAGGGTTGTGAATTGAAAACGTCCCTGATCGGCACGATATTTAAAGCAGAGGGCGTCAGCGACCACCTCTCGGCCCCTAGGCGCCTTTCGGTTCAGATCGGAAAGGAGCCTGTCATGTACAAACGTATCCTCACATCCGCCCTGCTGTTTGGGATGGCCTGTACCGGGCCACCGGCTTGGGCGCTAAGCTGCGCACCGCGCGAGGCGCTGGTGGCGCGGCTGACCTCAAACTATGCTGAAACACTGACGGCGAGAGGCCTACAGAACGGCGCGGCCCTGATCGAGGTTTGGACCTCGGCAGAGCGGGGCAGCTTCACCATCTTACTGACGCGCCCGGACGGGATCAGTTGCGTGATGTCGACCGGAACGCACTGGATGATGGAAGACGCCATTGCCGCCAGCGATGGGGTTGCAGGATGATATCAAGCAGTAGGGGCCAGAGAGTGCACAGTGCGCCCGGGCCAGGGGGGCAATCCTAGCTGGCCAGCATCCGCAAGCCCTGTGTCACATCCGACCGCACGGCAAGGCGCAGGCCCGGTTCGTCCCCCGCACGCAGGGCGGCGATGATCAGACGGTGGAAATGCGGCGGCTCTGTCCGGCGCAGACGACCATAAAGCGCGCGCATCGTCGGCCCCAGTTGCAACCAGACGGTTTCTGCCATCGCCAGCATCGCCGGGGCCTGCGCACGCAGGTAGAGGGTGCGGTGAAACTCCAGATTGGTGCGGATATAACTCACGGCATCGCGGTGGGCCACGGCCTCGGCGACGCCGACATTAATGGTCTGCAACCGTTCAATCAGCGCCATATGGGCACGTGGCAAAGCGCGGGAAGCGAGTTCGACCTCGATCAGCGCGCGCAGTGCGGCCAGTTCCTCGATCCGTTCGTTGCTCAGTTCCGGGGTCGAGATACGGCCAGAGGCGGACATGGTCAGCGCGCCCTCGGCCGCCAATCGGCGCACGGCCTCGCGCGCGGGGGTCATCGACACCTCGTATTCACGGCCAATGCCGCGCAGTGTCAGCGCGTGGCCCGGCGGCAGGTCCCCGTGCATGATGCGGCTGCGCAAATGGCGGTAGACGCGGTCATGAGCGAGCGACGTGGCGTCGGCGGTGCGGGGGTTCAAGATCATGATCTGGTTGTGATCACAAAGCTGCCACCCGTCAAGCGCGGGATTTTGCCGCTTTGCGGCATTGGGCCATTGTTTGAGGCCGCCCGGCGCAGTATCGCAGGGCGAAACAAAAAACAGGTGCTCGTTTGACCCAAAGATCCTTTATCCGCCACGTCGTCTTTTTCTCGGCCAAAGACCCCAAGGATATTCCTACCATTGTCGCAGGGCTGTCGAAACTTGCCGACATTCCACATTCGAGCAGCTTTGAAGTCTGCGAGAACAGCCGGGTCGATGCCCTGTCTGGCGAAGTGGATGTGATCGTTTATGCCGAGTTCCCCGATGCGGCGGCGCTGGCCGCCTACAAAGCGCATCCGATTTACCAGCAGTCGATCGACATCGTGCGCCCGCTGCGTGACCTGCGTATGCCGGCAGATTTCTGAGGCGCGGATTTGACGCCTCATTGCGTATTGTTCGACAAGGGGCCGCTGCGCGGCGGCACAGGGTTTCTCGCGCCCCGCCGGATCATTAGGGCCGACACGCCCGCAGCGGTGCCGGGGGCCTTTGCCGCGCTCCAAGAGGCGCAGGCGGCGGGCCATTGGTGCGCCGGGTTTGCAAGCTATGAATTGGGGTACCTGGGGTCGGGCAAGCTGCGCGATCTGCTGCCCGCGCGGCGCGGCGTACCGTTGATGCATTTTGGTGTATTTGATGCCCCCATAGCCCATGTATTTGACGACAGCGGTGCGGAGGCGAATGTATCAGGGCTGACGCCGGATTGGGATTTTGAACAGTACCGCTTGGCCTTTGATCGGGTGCAGGGTTTCATCACGGCGGGGGATATCTATCAGGCCAATCTGACCTTTGGGTTGAACGGGCGGTATACCGGCAGTCCGGCCGCTCTCTATGCACGGTTGCGGGCCCGTCAAGCGGTGCGCCACGGGGCCTATGTGGATCTGGGCGGGCCAGTTTTGCTGTCGCGGTCGCCCGAGCTGTTCTTTGCCCTAGACGCGCAGGGGGCGATCACCGCCCAACCGATGAAAGGCACGGCACGCCGTGGCGCGGATGCCGCAGAGGATGTGGCGCTGCGCGATGGGTTGCGGGCGTCTGAGAAGAACATGGCCGAGAACCTGATGATCGTTGATCTGCTGCGCAATGACATCAGCCGCATTGCGCAGGTTGGATCGGTGCAGGTGCCCGCGCTGTTTGAAATCGAGAGTTATGAGACGCTGCATCAGATGACATCGCGGATTACGGCGCAGTTGGTGCCGGGTTGTGCGATTGCACAGGTTTTTGATGCGCTGTTTCCCTGCGGGTCAATCACCGGGGCGCCGAAGATCCGGGCGATGCAGATATTGCGCGCGTTGGAGTGCGGGGCGCGGGATGCCTATTGCGGGGCCATTGGCTGGATCGCGCCGGATGGGGCGATGCAGTTCAACGTCGCGATTCGCACGCTGGTTTGCCATGCAGATGGGCGGGTGCGGCTGAATGTCGGCGGGGGCGTGGTGCATGACAGCACGGCGGCGGATGAATATGCCGAGGCCTTGCTGAAAGCGCGGTTTGCGGTTTTGGAGTGAGGGTGATGAGGGCCAGCGTCTGCCCGTGGGGTGGCGATTGGAATCTCAATCCGTGCCACGTTATTTCTCATCGTTACAGTGACCCATCAGAGTTGTGCCCAGCCTCACTATATCGCCTCCCCGTGGGGCGGGCAGGCGATGGCCCGGCGCCTGCGGCTTGATCCCAAGCTTGGCGGTTATATGGGCGTTGAGAACAAGGCGATCAGAACCGATAGCGGTGCAGGTCGCTGCCGTTGTCGCGCAGCCATTGGCGGGGGGCCTGGTAATCGCCGTAGATACGCGTGACCTCGGCCCAGAAGGCGGGCGAGTGGTTCATCTGTGCCAAATGCGCGACTTCGTGGGCGGCGACGTAATCGAGCACCTCGGGCGGGGTCATAATCAGGCGCCATGAAAACATCAGCCCGCCATCGCTGGTACATGACCCCCAGCGCGATCGGGTGTCGCGCAGGGTCAGCCGTGTGTAGGGCAGGCCCAGCAGGGCGGCATAGTCGTCACAGGCCCCTGCCAGCCGGTCCCGGGCCACTTCGCGCAGATAGGCGGCAAGGCGTTTGCCAATGCGATCCTGCGGGCCGGGGACGGCGATGCTTTGGGTGCCGATTTGCACGCGCCGCCCCTGCCCCGGTGTGACGCGCAGCATCTGGCCGCCGATGGGCAGATCCACCCCCAACCCCACATCCACGTCCACCCCGCGCGCGGCGAGGTGTTTGCGAATCCAGTCTTGTTTGGTTTCGGCAAAGTCCAGGGCCTCGCGTTCGTGCAGGCGTTTGGGCATGGTTAATGTGACGCGGCCATCAAGTTGCGAAATGCGCAGGGAAATGCGCCGCGCACGGGCAGAACGGCGCAGGATCAGGGGGATCGGCGGGTTGCCGGGCAGAACGGGGTCTTTCATTACCGGGGCAACGTCCCTACATAAT
>TARA_R110002049_G_scaffold295948_3_pt1 | contig 18515 bp, 25 predicted proteins | sample TARA_R110002049 | Tara Oceans TARA_R110002049 (sample SAMEA4396941) | marine metagenome | biome: Polar Biome; feature: [SRF] surface water layer (ENVO:00010504); material: water (ENVO:00002006), including particulate matter (ENVO:01000060) such as... | depth 5 m | reverse complement strand
ACAGGCAACAAAATCCCAAAAACTGGCCATATCCGGCGGGTCGTTGTGGTGCATTCCCCACATCACGGAAAACCGAGATTAATTTCTACAGATAACGTCAAATTTTTAGACTTTTTTAAAAAAATTCAGAGCCTAAAAGTTGACGAAAGCCTATGAATAAAGGATTGTAAACAAAAATTGACTAAATTTGACGTTAGTCAGAATTTGAACCACTGCATAATTTGAATAAAGCAGATTTTTAAAATGAAAACATACAAATCAAAATTCGGATATGAAGTAATAGTGTTCCTAACAGTAATTTTCGGGGCGATTATTGGATTTATGATTTATCAAAGTGAACCCATAAAAGCAATAATTTCAGTTTGCGGAATATTCGCTTTGGTTTATGGATTTTTTCTTTACCTGAACTTTTCAACTGAATATACTATTACCAAGGATGGTCTATTGAAAGTAAAATGCGGATTTGTTTACAATAAATTGTTTGATATTGATAAAATTAAGTCAATAAAAAAGAGTAATAATTTGATTTCATCTCCTGCTCCATCTTTGGACAGAATTGAGCTGACTTACGGACAATTTGGTTCAATCGTAATTTCACCAAAAGATAAATTTGAATTTGCAAATGAATTGACTAAAAAGAATCAAAAAATTGAAAATAAACTGACTGAATAAAAAAAACGACACCACAACACCGTATAAAAATAATGCGGTAGTTAGTGCTTAATCAAAGGGTAGTGCTATTTTGTTACGTCTGATTTTCCTTCGGAAAATCCTCGCATACAAAACCGCACTATTCTTATACATAAACGTTATCTTCAATGGCTCAAAAAAATGAATTGTTGGAATTTCTAGCTAAACGGAAAAGAACGGAATTATCAATAATTATGGAGGGTACTCAAACTCGGACGAAGTTGAAAAACAATATGCTGGAATTTTCACTCGGACGGCAATAACATACTGCATTTGACAAAATTGCAGACGAAAAAAGTCCCGCAACACGATTGCGTCAAGGGCTTTTCAGTTTTATAAATGCTTATCTTTTTCTATGTGCAACTTGAGTATTTTCCAAAACTCTCTTTAAATCTAAATCTTGGAAATCAAAACTGAAATCAATAAAACGAGAAACCCCTTTCATTTTAATATTTTGAGCTTTGCCGTTTTCATCTAGCGAAAAAATGGCAAAGGCATCTGCTTTCATGTCTTGGTATTCCCATTTTATTGCAAAAGTATTGCCGTTATAAAATGCCATTTTGCCATTTAACCTTGGCGACTTATATGATTTAAACCATAAATCTCCATTTTTATCAAGTACTTCAACTTTTCCAAACCAGTCATCTTCGTATATTCCAATGTAATTATCTTTGCTGACTTTTACATTTTTATTTGCTTCAACTTCAGCCCAAACTTTTTCGGAATCAGGGTCACCCATTTGCCCCTCTTGCTGTTGCATTCCCTTAGCCATCTCGAGCCAGTTGATACCAGTTTCTAATTTTAAGTATTCTTCCAATAAAATAAAACCCATCAAACCATTCAAGAAACCAGCACCTTCCGAATTGTTCAGAACAACGACACCAAGCTCCAATTCTGGAATCAAAGTTACCTCCGAAGACATTCCCGCGATTAACCCAGAATGTTCAACTTTAAAAAAACCGTTAAAATCCGACAAAAACCAACCTAATCCATAACCTGAAAAGTGTGACTTAAAAGGCGACCTTGGGTCTGATTGTTTATTCATTGCCGTGTGAACACGCCACATTTCTTGTTGCTGTTGTTTTGAGAATAAAGTTTTGCCCAAATTAGCACCATATTTACCCTCGTGCAAATGTGCTAACATCCATTTGCACATATCATTTGCACTAGCCCAAATTCCGCCTGCCGCACCGTTCATATTTTGTTTCAAATTGGCATTCAAATCTGGTTTGGGATTTTGAATTGCATTCAACTTTTTACCATCAAAAGAATGTGCAACAGCAATGTTATCATTCTTAAATGCAGCATCATAGCTGGCATAAGAATTATGCATTTCCAAAGGTTTTAGAATCTCTTCGTCAACAAATGTCTCCCATGTTTTTCCGCTTACTCGTGCAGTAAGTTCGCCTGCGACTAGGTACAACAAATTATCATAATCAAACTTTGTCCTAAAAGCTGTAGTTGGTTCAAAGTGTTGAAAAGCGGTAAGCACATCATTGATTGTAAAATCCGAACCATCTGGAAAAATCATTAGGTCGCCAGCACCAAGACCCAAACCACTTCGATGCGTCAAAAGGTCTTGAATGTTGAAGTTGTTCGTAACATAATCGTTATACATTTTAAATTCGGGTATATAATCGATTACCCTATCTTCCCACTTAATTTTTCCTTGCTCAACCAAAATCGCCAATGCAGCGGACGTAAAAGCCTTGGAATTGGAGGCAATGCCAAATGGAGTATCTGCCGTTACCGCTTCTTTTAAATCGACCGAGTTTACACCATAACCTTTTACGTGTACAATTTTACCGTCTTTAACGACACCTATTGCAAAACCCACAGTATTATCCAGCGTATTGATTGCCTTATTGACTATGCTATCAATTTGCTTTGGAGTCATTTGGGCAGTTACCCTTACCGAAGACATTAGTAATATCAGCACAAACAAAGCTGTAATTTTAAAGTAATCAATTCTAATTTTTATTCTGTTATTTCGTTCTATATTTTTCATGATAAATTGTTTTTCAGATTATTAAATATTTTTGTTCCGCCCATTTCAAGCTGAATGAAAAGGACAATTAGCACTAGGATTATCGAAGTGTATGTTACAATTGAATGTTCAACCGTACGCACGTTACTTGGTAAGCTGAAAAGTATTCCAAGAACTACAATCAATATAACCGACACTATTAAAGCTTTAATGCCTTTAGCTTTGTAGCGGGCTATTTGAAGTTTTGAGCTTTTTTGTTTCTGTATTGCCTTCAAAATAACCCCCTCCAAGTCAATAGGCTCATTAACTTCGACTATTTTCCCCAAGATTTCTTTTAAGTGGTCTTTATCTTCCATTTTAATAGGGTTTTTTAATTTTTTCATCCTTTAGCATCTTATAAAAACTTGTTCTACCTCGATGTAAAAGAACTTTTACATTAGCTTTGGTAAAGGCGGTTATTTCCTCAATCTCCACAATACTTTGGTCATCAATGTAATACAGTTGCAGAATCAACGCTTCTTTTGCAGGTATCTTTTCAAATACACGTTTTATCAGCTTCTTTAAGTGTTGCTTTTCCAATTGAGCAATGCCGTTGTTGAATGCGGTTTTTTCATCATCCGTAATTGAGTATTCTCCCGCTACTTCATCTTTCCGCTTTTGTCGTTTTATAAACTGCAATGCGGTATTTACCACAATCCGATAAAACCAAGTTGAAAATTTTGCGTCGTTTCTAAAGTTGGTCAGCGAAGAATAGGCCGTAATAAAACTGTCCTGAACAACATCCTTTGCATCGTCCTCGCGTTTTACGATTGAAACAGCTACTCCAAAAGCCTTGTTTTGATATGTTCTTATGAAATAACCAAAAGCATTCGTGTTTCCATTTAAAACCTCATTTATGTAATGGGCATCCATAAAGGGCTATTTGTTTTTCTGTAATTTCTTTGCCCAGAAAAATGATGCGATAAGACTTATACCACCAAACAAGAGCATAAAAGACGGGTAAAAAACCACTTCGTCAATTTTTAAGGCTTTTTCTAAGAGATATGCCAATAACAGACCGAAAGCAATACCTACCATCAACATTCCTAGTTTCAATTCTAGATATCGACTATTATTTGAAGGTGCATTTGTATCGATTCCTTTTTCAATTTTAGCCATACGCTCTAAATGTGATGCTTTAATAAAAGTGTAAATCGTGTATCCTGCGGCGACAAATAATGCCACTAATACAATTCCAGGTCCAAAGACAAAATCATTCATTGTTTTATGTTTTTAAAAGTTACATATATGATTATTACCAATCCAATAAGGTTACAGATTTTGCAATATACTTTTAAAAAACTTTCCTAAACCAATAATATCGGACATTTAGAACAAATCGAAAAACGTATTCCCAAAAAGCGATACGGAGGACTTTTTACTTGTGCGGAATGGAAAACGGACTAATTGGACGTGTTTACTCGGGGTGTGTCGCCACAGAAGATAACATGCGTATATAACTAATAAATTAAAATCAATTTCCGAATTGTTACAGCTATTTACATTAGAAATAATGCATCATTCACTCAAATTGAACGCATTCGTTTTTGCTCAACAATCTCCAAACCATCATCTATTAATTGTCCAACTTTTGGTCGGTTTTGTTTTATGGTTTCTAAGTGTATTAAAATACGTTCGCAAAGTTCAGTTTCATTGCCAATAAAAGCGAGTTCATAAAGTTCAACAACCAACAACCAGTCACTTGGATGTTTTTCAATAAGTTGTTCTAAAACTTTAGTTCTTGAAATAGTTCTATTTTTACCATCTCTGTAATCTCTAACTTGTTGGTAAAAGCTTTCTAATTCTAATCGTTCTTTAGATTTTTCAATATGAATAGTTTGCGATGAAGTGGTATGTGTAATTAAATCAAAACTATTCAAATCAGCTGGCCCTGAAAATGCTGAAACGATGTCTTTTCCAATAGCCATATCATAAATACCCCATTCAGGTTTAAATAAAATAGTATCCTTATGTGTAACAGTACAGTTTTTAAAACTGATTAAAATAATTTTACCTTGCAGATTGCGTTTACCTGTAATAATGTCTCCAGACACTTTTATATGGCCTTCAAATTCTAGCGTTATCGTTTTTTCTTCATAAATATTATACGCAGCTAAATCACGCGGGCTCATATCTTCAATGGCTAGATTGATGCCTTTTAATTTTCCGATAGGCGACCCAAAACCATCCAAATGATTTTTTGTACCATGGCCAACCAACTCTTTTTCCCTGTAAGCTAAAGCGGTTTTTCCTGTAGTTTGTATGTAAATAGGTTTTGCGTTGGCTTCTATAACATTTGAAAAAATACCCGAAATTTGAAGTCCGGTACTTAACTCAACGGTTCCTAAAGCTTTTGAGTTTATCAGTTTTGTAACACCGGAAAGCCCGCCGTTACGTAGCGCCATAGTATTGGCAAATTCTTCTAAAACTAAACTTAAATGCGCAAAATCTGGCGTTACAAACAGTTGGGGTTGGGGTTTGGTAATATCAAAATCTTTGTATGTGGCTTCTATGGTGTACGGGAGTTTTTCAACTTCATCCGTCATGCACCAAGCACTTTCACCTATAGAGGATAATAAACCAGCGCCATAAATTTTCGGGGTATCAATGGTACCTATCAAACCGTATTCAACAGTCCACCAATGTAAATTTCTAATGAGAGCCATTTCACTAGGTTCTCCCATGTTTTCTTGAAGTTCCTCTACTTTTTTTTCCGCGAAAGCGATAGCATCGTCATTAGAATTTGCAGCTTCTTTTATAATAGATAAATGCCTTACGGCTTCATACAATTCGTAGTCTTTAGCAGATGAAATGGCTTTACAACCAATTTCACCAAAACGTCTTAAATATTCAGCATATTCCGGGTTTGCAATGATGGGAGCATGTCCTGCGCCTTCGTGTATAATATCGGGTGCTGGGGTGTATTCAATGTGTTCTAACTGTCTAATATCACTGGCAATTACTAAAATGTTATAGGCTTGAAATTCCATAAATGCATTGGGAGGAATAAAACCATCAACCGCGACTGCTGCCCAACCAATATCTTTTAAAATACGGTTCATGCCATACATATTCGGAATAGAATCGATTAAAATACCTGTTTGTTTTAAGCCATCTAAATAAGATTTATGCGCCACTTTTGATAAAAAATCGACATTTTTACGCATTACGTAACGCCAAACCGCTTGATCTATAGCCGAATAATCGGCGTAATTTTGAGGTTTTATAAACTGTTGTAAATGTTTTGGTAAACGATTTAAAACAGCGTTAGATTCAATAGTGTTGGACATAGTTTATTTTTAACGTTATTTTGGTATATAAAAATACGAAATATTCAAGTATTTAAAGATTGTTTTGTGATTTTAATAACAAAGGGTTCAAAATTTAAAAGATGCTAGTTCAATATTTAAAAAATATATTTATGTATAATTATAAAGCAAAAATAATTGATGTTTATGATGGCGATACGGTTACCGCTGTGGTAGATTTAGGATTTTTACATTTTCAAGAAATGAAGTTGAGGTTGTACGGTATTGATACACCAGAAATGCGAGGTGCTGAAAAAGAAGAAGGTAAAAAAGTACGGGATATTTTAAGGGAAATGATTCTTGATAAAGGAGTTACCATGCGTTCTTATAAAGATAAACAAGGCAAATATGGACGCTATTTAGCCAATATTATTTTAGAAGATGGTTTGGAAGTTAATCAATGGCTAGTTGATAACGGACATGCTAAATCTTATTTTCCATAGAATGAATAATATAGTTGAAAATATAATACGCTTTTGGAGTAAACCAGTTTTTTTTCTTAGAAATAAAAAAGAAAAATGGGGTTTGATTATATTTTTGGCTTTGTATATTCCATTGTTTCTTCTCGTTTTCCAGCCTTTTGGAGTTAATAATTACGACCCTACACATGCAATTAGAATGGAGTTTGTAATAGCTGCTATTGCTTTTGGGATTGTTAATTTTATCACTTTATTCATTTTTGAGTTTGCTATTACGCCTTATTTTTTTTAAAAAAACTCTCGATGGGTATTTGCAATTAGAATATCTGTGGAACTAATAGTTTTAGCTTTTACTACTTTTTTAACTTATAATATATTCGGAAATTTTCATGATTGGAATTGGTTAAGCTTTTTAGGGTTTATAAGAGATATCACATTCTCTAGTATAATACCTTTAACTATGATTTTTTTATATTTTAATTATAAAAAAACCAGAGAAGATTATGAGTATCTGTTGGAGTTGCCCAAGAAGAATGTAAAGGAAAACGGATTAATAAATTTAGAATCAGATAATGGTAAGGATATAGTCTCTATTTCTCAAAATGCACTTTTGTTTATTGAAGCGCAAGATAATTATGTTGCCATTCAATATTTGGAAAATGAAACTTCAAAAAGGGAACTGTTAAGAGCTACAATGAAGAGTCTTGAAGAAAAACTGAAACCATATTCTGTTATTAGATGTCACAGATCATTTATGGTGAACCTAAATAACATTGAAAAAGTAGTAGGTAATGCTCATAAATTAAATTTATACCTTATAAATTCAAGATTACCAGTACCAGTTTCAAGGTCATATATTTCCAACGTAAAAGAACTTTTGGATATTCACCACAAATAAGCTGTTTTCGCCACAAGCCTGTAACACACTGTGTTTAATCTAGTCATGTTGATATAATTTTAACTTATAAAATCATATCATTATGAAAACACCAATCGCAGTTCGATCAAACAATTACTTATTTAATTCTCTTTTAATTTTTTCAGGCATTACTTTTATGTTAGTATGGTTACCATTATTAAGATGTCTTTTTGATGGAAAATCCTATAGTTGGGGGCAAGATTATTTTGGACTTTCTTTTAGTAGTTCTGGCGTAGAATCAGATTATTTTGTTTTAATTCTGTTTCTTCTATTCTTCATTTTATTTTTTTATTCTTTTTATTGGATAAAAAACAGAGTCATATTTTATGCACTACTAATTTTATGGTGGATACATACTTTTGGAAACCTGTTATTCGGACTTATTAGGGATGGTGATTCTATATTTCAAGGAGATACATTAGATGTAAATGTTTCAATTTCTATGATTTTAATTCCATTGTCTATACTAGCGTTATTGTTAATTGTAGCTATTATATTAAAAGACAGAAAAAAGGCAGAAGTCAGTATTCCTTGGAATAAAAGAAACACAATAAAAGCTTTATTGATTTTAGGACCACTACCTTTACAGGCAATTATGTACGCTACTGGAGAACCTCACGGATTGACTGATGAGATAAGTGTAATAATCACAATTTTGCAATCATTTTTAATTCCAACAATATTTTTCCCTTCTAAAGCGAAATAATGGTTTATAAAAAAAAGCAACTCGAAGAGTTGCTTTTTAAATTGCCATGCGAATTATGCATATGCTGTCAATCTCCATGTGACGGCGTTTCCACTATATGGAGGCATCCTATTTCCTTTTGCTATAGGAGCTGTAGTGCTAGGGTAACTAGTCACTTTCCACACACCACTTTCTGGACATGTTTGACCCGTTTTAGCAATAATGCCAATTGGTTTTCTCATGTTCTTCATGTTTTTGGTTTTTTTCCATACTTAGAGCGCCGAGTGGAAAAATTAACTCGGTCAGGAAATTTGATATCTGAAGATTTAAATGTAACTTTGAAGTGTAAAAACAAGATTTATTTAAATCTAAAGGTCAAGTTAATTTCCTATGGAAACTTGACCTTTTTCTTTTTTTTATTTATGCTGAAAAAGTAAAAAAACAGACCTTACCCATACTTTACTTTCTCTTTAAGTGTTCAATTAAAGTACAAAGGTATATAAAAAAAATTAGAAAATCAAGTTTTTTTTAAATAAATTATAAAAAAAAACGATTCAATTATGAATCGTTTTTTATCTTGTAAATTGTATTTGAAACTATTTGTTTTCAGGAGGATATTTCATCATAATTTCAGTTACAAACTCGTTTATGCGTTCTTCTTTTTTCTCCATTTTACGGCTTAAGAAACCAGTTCCCATACCCTGCCAAACCAGTTCTTTTTTATTAGCATCGATAAGATCTATGTAAAGCGTGCCTTCTATACTTGTGGAAACATTAGGTTGATTCCAGCCCCAGCCCCAGCCAGGACCAAAGCCTCCTCCCCAACCGGATCCGTAACCTCCCCAGCCCCAGCCCCAGCCACCCCAACCCCAGGCCCCCATGCCCCAAGCGTTGTTGTAAACATCAACACGTTGTTGAGATTTTGTAAAAAGGCTAATTAGAAGGTCTGGACTTTCAGATTTTGTAAACCCTTTTGCCAAAAGTTCTGCTTCAATGGCTCTAAGGATTCTGCGCTTATCTAAATCGCTTATTTCAGCTCTATCAATTCCAGTTTTAAAAAACGCAAACGTTTTATATTCATTAAAGTTTGCATTTTTATCGTAATCGGCAGCTACTTTAATAGAACTGCAGGATGATACCACTATTAGTAGTGCTAAAAGCGGTAGCGTTTTTAAAATCTTTTTCATAATTGTAAGTTTTTTAGTTACTCATTAAAAGTATATGGTAAAACTATTTACTTTATGCTTTTTTTATAAATATAAGCATCAATAATCATACCAAGCATATTAAATATATTAAGCTAATTACTTGGTTGTTTTATAGAATTAATTTTTATTGTTAAAGCCATACGGACAATGCCTACATCCACTTTCACAACAATAGCCTCGTTTTAAAAGGTATTGCTCTGTAAAACAACGATAACCCTCAGGAGTCCAATAGAAATCGCCTTCTTCAATGGGGATAATCTTTTTCATATAAACAAATATAGTTTAAATTAGAAAAATATTTTATGGATTGATTTTTGAAAGTGTACTAATATGATTTTTATTTCTAGGTATTTAGTGCCAAAAGGGTATTCAGGATTAACTTTATTTCCTTTCGTGTTTTTAAAACATAACCATTTAAAATTGAATGAAAGTTTGTTAAATCACGAAAAGATTCATTTGAGGCAACAAATAGAACTACTTATTTTTCCGTTTTACTTATTCTATATTTTTGAGTTTTTAATTCGATTATTTCAACATAAAGATTGGCACAAAGCATACAGAAATATTTCTTTTGAAAGAGAAGCGTACCAAAACGAATCTAATTTACACTACTTAAAACAACGCAAATTTTGGACTTTTTTAAAGTATCTTCGCAGTCATGATTTTTGAGTTTGAACATAGCGAGAATCAACAGGTTTTATTGCCAAAAAAGCACGATGTTGAATTATATATAAAACGAGAAGATACTTTGCATGCTTTTGTTTCGGGGAATAAATACAGAAAGCTTAAATACAACCTGCAAGAAGCTGATAATTCTGGTTTCAAAACATTGCTCACATTTGGTGGCGCATACTCTAACCACATAGCTGCAGTGGCTTCCGCAGGAGCTTTATTAGGTTTTAGAACCATCGGAGTTATCAGGGGAGAAGAGTTGGAAAGTGAAATAGATGTTAACCCAACATTGAGTTTTGCAAAGCAAAATGGAATGCAATTTAAGTTTGTTTCCAGAGAAGATTACAGAAATAAAACGAGCAAGGATTTTTTAGAAGATTTAAAAGATGAATTCGGTAATTTTTATTTAATTCCAGAAGGTGGGACAAATGCTTTAGCAGTTAAGGGCTGTGAGGAGATATTGAGTGATTCTGATAAAGATTTTGATTATATATGTTGTGCCGTTGGAACAGGCGGAACTATTTCAGGACTTATAAATTGTTCAAAACCCAGTCAACAAGTTTTAGGTTTTCCTGCCTTAAAAGGTGACTTTTTAAAGGAAGATATTAGTAAATTTGCAACCAAGAACAATTGGAAATTAATAACCGATTATCATTTTGGAGGTTACGCTAAAATAAATAGGGAATTAGTCAGTTTTATTAATCAGTTTAAGGAAGTAAACAATATTCCACTAGACTCTGTTTATACTGGTAAAATGTTATTTGGTATTTTTGATTTAATTGAAAAAAAACAGTTTCCAAAAGGTTCAAAAATATTAGCAATTCATACAGGAGGTTTGCAAGGTATTGAAGGGATGAACAATAAATTAAAAAAGAAGAATTTGCCCATAATAAAATGAAGTTAAAAAGAATTATTTTATTGCTAAGTATAGTTTTTATCGCATTTAGTTGTAAAACTAAAAAAGTGGTTGTTACAAAAAAATCCAAAAAGGATAACAAAGAAGTTATCGTTAAAGCAGAAGAAACTACAAAAGAGGAAACCTTACCAATTAGTAATAAAATTTACGCTAACGATACCGAAAAATACATAGATATTTATAAGGAAATTGCTCAAAGTGAAATGCAGCTATACGGTATTCCTGCAAGTATTACCTTGGCTCAAGGTATTTTAGAGTCGGGTTCTGGAAACGGTCGGCTTTCAGTAAAAGCTAATAATCATTTCGGTATTAAATGTCATGGATGGACCGGGCAAAAAATCTATCATGATGACGATGCTAAGCAAGAATGTTTCAGAAAATATAAAGATGCCAAATACTCATTTAGAGATCATTCACTATTTTTAACAGACAGAAAGCGGTATTCAAAACTATTCACACTTAAAAAGGAAGATTACAAAGGTTGGGCAAAAGGATTAAAAGCTGCTGGATATGCTACTGATAGAAAATATCCAGATAAGTTGATTAGTTTAATTGAACGCTATGAGCTACATAAATTAGATGAAGCCGTTTTAGGTGATACGTATGTGAAATATGAAGTGCCTCAGGATGTTAATCAACTGCGATATACGGTCTCTAAAGGTGATACGTTGTATTCTATTTCTAAAAAATATAATCTTACAGTAAAAGAACTTCAAAAATTAAATGGTTTAACAGATTCATCATTAAATATTGGTCAGCAATTAATTGTTAAGCCGTAAAATATTAAAATTATATGATTTATAAGAGAAGCAGTGCGCTATTTGCAGAAGCGGAAAAAGTAATCCCTGGAGGTGTTAATTCCCCTGTTAGAGCATTTAAAGGTGTTGGCGGTACACCGATTTTTGTAAAAGAAGCAAAAGGCGCTTATTTATATGATGAAGATGGAAATAGATTAATTGATTATATAAATTCTTGGGGTCCCATGATTTTGGGTCACGCTTACGAACCTGTTGTAAACGCCGTTGTTGAAAAAGCAAAAAAGGGAACATCGTTTGGTATGCCTACCGAAATTGAAACAGAAATAGCAAAATTAGCGGTTTTAATGGTGCCCAATATTGATAAAATACGATTTGTAAATTCAGGAACAGAAGCCTGTATGAGCGCTGTTCGATTAGCACGTGGTTTTTCAGGTAAAGATAAAATCATCAAGTTTGCAGGTTGTTATCATGGGCACTCCGATTCGTTTTTAATACAAGCGGGCAGTGGTGCAAGTACTTTTGGAACACCAAATAGTCCAGGAGTCACTAAGGGAACGGCTAAAGACACATTGTTAGCAAGGTATAATGATATTGAAAATGTAGAGCAACTTATTGAGGCCAATAAAAATGAAATTGCATGTATTATTATCGAGCCTGTTGCTGGTAATATGGGTTGTATTTCACCCAAAAACAGTTTTTTGGAAGCCCTAAGAGATTTGTGTGATGCTCATAATATATTATTGGTTTTTGATGAGGTGATGACTGGATTTCGTTTAGCAAAAGGAGGCGCACAGGAATTATATAATATTAATGCCGATATTGTTTGTTTTGGAAAAGTAATTGGTGGTGGTTTGCCTGTTGGTGCTTTTGCAGCTCGTAGCGAAATTATGAATCATTTAGCACCCTTGGGGCCTGTTTATCAAGCAGGAACCTTGAGCGGAAACCCGTTAGCTATGGCAGCAGGTTTGGCGATGTTAAAAGAATTAAATAGTGATACTGAAGTTTTTAATCGTTTAGCTGAAAAAACGGAATATTTGCACAAAGGAATTTCCAAAGCTTTAAATAATAATGGTGTTGTGCATACAATTAATAGAGTTGGCTCTATGATTTCGGTGCATTTTGATGCGGCTGAAGTTGTGGATTTTGATAGTGCTGCAAAAGGAAATAATGAAACCTTTAAAAAGTTTTTTCATGGGGTATTGAACGAGGGTATTTATATAGCACCAAGTGCATTTGAAACTTGGTTTATTACCGATGCTTTAACCTATGAAGATTTAGATTTTACAATTGATGCTGTAAATAAAGTAGCAAAAACTTTATAACAAATAATACTCCTTTAGATAATGTGTAAAAAAATTATCTTTACGGGATAACAGTGACAAAAAACTTACTATACCCTAGCATATTTACGGGATATGAGTGATAAAAGTTACTATGTAACATAGTTAGCTATAATTTATGAAAAAGATTGGAAATATTATCTTTTTTTGTGTTCTGATATTTTTAGTTGGTTTGTTTATCCATCCTAAAAAAGTCATATACGAACCAAAAATAACTGGACAAGTAGTTGACCAAAATGAAAATCCAATCCAAAACGCAACAGTTTCACGAATTGAAGAAAATGAGATAAAAAATAAGGAATTTGGGCATTATGAGTATAAGGAATTCAAATCACAAATAGTTAAGACTGATATAAATGGAAATTTTACGCTTACCGAAAAATCTAAAATTGATTGGTTTCATACACCTCTTGATTTACCATTTGTTTGGTGCTATGCGAATTTTGAGGTTTCAAAAAAAGGATACGAAACCTATAAAACCGAGTATAATGCGGAGAAAAATAGTAAATTCAGTGAAAACCTGAATGCTTGCAAAGGAATCGAATTTAAATCGAAAATAATATTGAAAAAACTATAGCTAATAACAAATAAAGCAAAACGCATTTTTGAATTTTCAAAAATGCGCTTTTAACTAACAAACTATAATCAATCAAATTAAAATGTTTAGTTTCTTCTCTGGCCTTCGCCTTTTTTCTTGCCTTTCATACCATCTCTTTTTTTCTTGCCCATTCTAGCTTGCGCTTTTTCCCATTTAGCATATTGCTCTGTGTTTAAAATGCTTTTCATTTTTGCTTTCATCTCAATTTTATGGTCAAGCATCGCATTCATCATTTTTAAACGCTCTTCTTCAGATGGTCTTTGAGCAGTACCAGCTTCTTTGTTAGCTTTACGCTTTTCCATTTGTGCTTTTCTAGCTGTAGCATTTTCAAGGTTTATTTTTTGAATTTCCTTTTGCTGGGATTCATTTAAATCTAAAGCTAATGTCATCTTTTTGGTTTGTAACGTTGCCATGTCTTCCGCAGAAAGGGTCATCATTTTATTACCTCTTTCACCACGGTTTGTTCCTTGTTTTTGTTGAGCGGTAGCTTGTAATCCAATAAAAGCTATAGCAATTAATATTAGTTTTTTCATTTTTAAATATTTTAGGTTTAATTGCTATTAGGACTTGAGCATTTCAAAAAGGTTTAAAAGCGTGTTTGGTTTTAACTTGACATTAACATATAAATGTTTTATGGGTCTGATTTTTTTAAATCCCTAACTAGATTTAAAGTAACGGCATATAGGTTTTCGTTTTCCATTTTGCTTTTTAACCATGCATAAAAACTCATAACAAAAAGATCTTCCTTGTTTTTGCTTAACCATTCAAAAGAATCTTCAACGGTATTCTTAAAAGCATCCGAAGTCACCTTTTCTGGATTTTTATAATAGCTTTCAACTAATCTTAAATAGATTAAAACCCGCTCTTGATTGATGCTTTTTAAATATTTGGAAAAACTTCTTTTAAAACTTAATAATCTGGATTCAACCAAATCGATATGTCCTAATTCTATATGAAGTAAAATTTCAATTAAATTCTTTTTAATAACCCATTCCTTACCAGCTTTTTCTAAATACCAAGTATCTGTGTGATAAAATTTTGAAAACAAATGATGTGCTTTTTTGAAATCATTTTTTTGAAAATAGAATACAATTAAGCTTAAATAAATATCGAGAAGCGTTTCTGAATCCTCATGTTTTAAATTAATTAGAGGTTGTAAAGTAGCAATAGCTTCATGCTGTTTATTGGAATAATTTAAATTGAGTGCTTGTAAAAGGTGATACTTAAGTTTAAATGTATTATAATATTTTTTATTTTTATTTAGCATTTCTTGATGCATTAAGGCTAAATAGTTTTGCGATTGTTCAAACTTTTTATTTCTAAATAAGGTATTGGCAATTAAGTAGAGAATTTGAATGTGGTAGTAAACCGATTTTCCCTCTTTTTTGGATTTAAGGATAGCATTATAAGTGTTAATTAAAAAGGGTTCAGTTTTTAAATAATCATTGGTAACAAAAGCGGAAAGCCCAACTATAGAAATTAATTGATATAATGATTTAAACGACATCGATTCGTTTATGCTAATATTGTGTTCTTTTAAAATAGTATCTAAAACAGATTGAAAATTTATTGCAGTTCCGCTATATATAATGTCATTTAAAGTTCGTCTCACTTTGGCATAAACCATATTAAGCTCGTCTTCTAGAAAATAATTTTTTTGATTTTGTCTGAATTTCGAAATAGTTTCATCTAATAAAATATCAGGATTTACGTAACTATATTGAATTTTGGTATGATATATTTCGTTTAATAATGAAAATAAATGATGTTCGGTGGCTAAACTTTCAGCTTTATCCAGAATTTTATAAGCCATTTTATATTGTTTATGCTCTAAACATTTTCTGGATGCTAGTATGTATTTGATGATTTGCATATCCACAGAGTTCTCTTCCTGTAAACTCGAGTTTGCTATAAAATCAATAATAGACTTATATAATCGTTTCCGTAGAGCATGATATGCAGTTGATTTTTCTTGTTTGTAAATTTTGAAACAAATGGCTTTAGTTGAAAGTTCATCCTTTAATAAATGTTTGAATAACTGAATGTTTTTAGTATCGCTTCGCTTGTTGTTTTTCTCTAAAAAAGAAATGAAACGTTTTTGGTCTTCTTTTGAAAACGTTGAAACTATATGATTTAAGTCATTCATTTAGTCGTCATTAAATAGTTTTAAAACTTTAATAAATATGGATATAATTAGGATTAATTTCAATTTATATCGTCAGCTTTTTATAAAAATAGTGTTTTTAAACTAAACGAAGTATTGCAGTTTTGCTGCATAATCATTAAAACAAATATTATGAATTATCAAACAACAGTTTCAGTTGATGAAAAACCAAAAGAAACTAAAGTTAAAAAGGGAACTAAAGTTTTTGATCAGAAACCAACAGCGGCTTTTATTGGTGCGTCATGGTCTGCACTTTTAATTGGGATGACATCCTATTGCATTGGTTTATGGAATGCTGATATGATGCTTAACGAAAAGGGCTATTATTTTACCATATTACTATTTGGGTTGTTTTCTGTAATCTCAGTACAAAAAGCGGTAAGAGACAAAATGGAAGATATTCCAGTAACGGATATTTACTATAGCATTAGTTGGTTTACGACTTTAACTTCAATAGTACTATTGGTTATTGGTTTATGGAATGCCGAATTGCTTTTAAGCGAAAAAGGATTTTACGGCATGTCTTTTCTGCTAAGTTTATTTGCTGCCATTGCGGTACAAAAAAACACAAGAGACGTTCAGTATATTGATAGAAACGTAAAAGAAGAAAAATAAGAAGATTTTGATAATCAAAACAAAAGAACAAAGGGTTGTTTTGATGGTTGGTTAGTTAACCCAAAACCTCGTGGCTTAGGCTGTGAGGTTTTAAAAATGATTAAAATAAAAGCAGTTATTTAATGAAAAAAGAATTAATTTTTAGTTTAATTAGTACTTCAATTTTATTATTTGCTTTCCTAAATTATAAATTTTTTCATTTAGAATATGCTTTAGTAGGCTTTTTTCATGAGTTAATAATACTTCCGTGTATTATTAGTCAACCCATATTATTTTATCTTTCACTTAAAAATTTTCTTAAAATAAATTTTAAAATGGATACGAGTTTTTTCGTAATGGTTATTTTATTTTTAACAATGATTTCAATTTTTGTAAGTTTTATTATTTAAGAAATTCAAGAAAATCACTCCCTAAAATTTTTATCAAAAAAAAGAAGAAGCCTAATTATCTCATTTATCGTATCTTAGTATTCTAACGGTTTTCATTTTATGCCATATTGGTTGCACACACTTATAATTGTTTTAATAGTTTATATAGCAATAAGCATTGCGTTGTATTATCTGCAAGATTACATGCTGTTTAAACCAGAAAAGCTTTCTGAGGATTTTGAGTTTAATTATGAAAATCAAGAATTTAAGGAATACAATTTAGAAACCAGAGACGGTGCAGTAATTAATGGGATTCGGTTTTTTCCAAAAGGGGAGAGCAAAGGTGTGGTTTTGTATTTAAAGGGAAACTCAAAAAGCATAAAAGGATGGGGTAAGTTCGCAGTAGATTTTACCAGACATGGCTATAATGTGCTGATGGTAGATTATCGTGGTTTTGGAAAAAGTACTGGCAGACGCTCGCAAAAAGCTATCAAACGTGATTTACAAGAAGTTTACAATAAGATAAAGGAACTTACGACCGAAGATAGAATTATACTTTATGGCCGCTCTTTAGGTTCAGGTTTTGCAGCAAAATTGGCATCTATGAACCATCCTAAAATGCTCATTTTAGATGCACCGTATTATAGTTTAACAAAAGTTACAGCACGTTATGCGCCATTTATGCCGTTATCCATTTTGTTAAAATACCCTTTACCAACTTACAAATGGTTAAAATATGTAAAGTGCCCTATTCATATTATTCATGGTACAAACGATAAGCTTATTCCATATAAAACCAGTGTAAAATTATCGCAAGTAAACCCCAAATTAACAAAACTGCATACTGTAATTGGTGGCGGACATAAAAATCTAAATAACTTTGAATCGTATCATAAAATGATTCATGAGATATTGAATAGAAAACCTCAAAATATAGATTTATCAACCACCAGTATTCATGTTAAACACAGCTCCAAACCCACTAAAACGAAAGCTTAAAAAAATTGTTTTAGTACTACTAAGTTTATATGTTATGATTTCTACTACGTTGTATTTTTTACAGGAAAAAATCATGTTTTTCCCTACTGTTTTAGAGCAAGATTATCAATATCAATTCAATTATAATTTTGAAGAATTAAATTTAGAAACTGATGATGGCGCCAAATTGAATGCCATTCATTTTAAAGTTGAAAATCCTAAAGGCGTTATTTTATATTTTCATGGAAATGCAGGTAATTTATCCCGTTGGGGAACCATTGCAGAGTTTTTTGTAGATAAGCAATATGATGTTTTAATTATGGATTATCGTACCTATGGAAAAAGTACAGGCAAGCTTAGTGAAGCTGTTTTTTATAGTGATGCGCAATTGTTTTATAATTATTTAAAAGAAGATTATAATGAAGAAGATATCACGCTATACGGACGCTCATTAGGAACAGGTATTGCTACTTATTTAGCATCGAAAAATAATCCTAGGCAACTTATTTTAGAAACACCTTATTACAGTATTTTAGATGTTGCGAAAGATAGATTTCCCATATTTCCTGTAAAAAAATTATTGAAATATGAATTTCCAACCCATCAGTTTATTAAACAAGTAAGTTGTCCAATTACCATATTCCATGGTACAAATGATGAGGTTGTACCCTATGCTTCTGCAGAAAAACTGTTTGATGTGGCGCCAAAATCACAAACTACTTTTGTAACTATTGAAGGTGGAAATCATGGAAACCTGAATACTTATGATGTATATCTTAACCATATAGAAAATATGCTGAAATAATTCAATAGAAATTTAGTATTGGATTTTATCAAAAAATTAACATATT
>TARA_R110002049_G_scaffold102718_1_pt1 | contig 18534 bp, 15 predicted proteins | sample TARA_R110002049 | Tara Oceans TARA_R110002049 (sample SAMEA4396941) | marine metagenome | biome: Polar Biome; feature: [SRF] surface water layer (ENVO:00010504); material: water (ENVO:00002006), including particulate matter (ENVO:01000060) such as... | depth 5 m | reverse complement strand
AGCACCGCAGCAGTGACGCCGGTAATCGCGATCAATGAACTCATCAGCTGCGGCAGGCCGTAATAGAAAAGAAACAGCTGAACCAGCAGCGGCGTACCGCGGAAAAACGAGATAAACAGCAGCGAGAGCCCGTTTAACACCGGCACTTTTGATACGCGAACCACCGCCAGCAGGCACGCCAGTATCAGCGCAAAGCACATGGCGATCGTCGCCATTTGAAGTGTGAGCGGCAAATAGCGCAGCAGAACCGGCAACAGCTCCCACATATATTCGAGGTTAATCATGATAATTAAGCATCGGCTAAATCGCTTATAAGCAAACGGCCGTGGCAATGCCACGGCCGCGTTAAACCAGGGTAGCCTAAACGTTACGGCTGGGTGATGTCGGTATTAAACCACTTTTCCGATATCTCACGTAGCTCGCCATTCTCACGCAGCTCGGCAAGCGCTGCACCAACGCGGTCGCGCTGCTCACGGCCCGCTTCGTCATCACGAAACGGTAGCGCGTTCTCAATGGTCGAGAACGGCTGCCCCGCCAGCTCTAAAGGTAAGCCTTTCTCTTTAATGACCTGCGTCGCACTCACGCGATCCATCACAAACGCTTCTACCCGGCCCAAGGCCACATCCTGCTCGATGTTGGATTCATAGGTACGAATATCGATTTCATCGGCGTTCGATTGCTCACGCAGCAACTGTTCGTAGTTGGAACCCAAATTCACCGCCACGCTTTTGCCGGACAGATCCTCAACGCCTTGAATGGAATCATTACCCGCCCGCACGACCACCTGCGCGCCGTCATACACATAAGGTTCCGTGAAGGCGTACTTGGCTTCGCGCTCAGGGGTGATCGTAATTTGGTTGGCAATGGTGTCGATACGCCCAGACTCCAGCATGCCCGCCAGGCCAGAGAAACTAGCGGTCACGAATTCGATGTCATCACCGGTGATCTCACCCACGGCATTCATCACATCGACTTCAAAGCCTTTAAGCTCGTCCTGCTCCACAAACGTAAAGGGGAAATAACCGCCGGACATGCCCACGCGCAGTGTATCGGCCTGGGCAGTGGCGGCGAACAATCCGCTGGCAACGCTTAGCGAAAGCGCGGTGAGGATGGTAGTCAGCTTGCGTGGTAGTGGCATGAGTCTGTTTCCTCGTTGGTCGATAGTCCGACGATACGAATAGCCGCACAAAAAGTCTGCGGCGTTGATAGCGACTATCTTACCCCTACGACAAAAACGAATAAAAGAATATTAAAGATATTTTTTATTCTTATTTTGAATATAGCGGGTGTAGATGTGATAACAACGGCGGCGTAATTGCGTGGCGACTTTTTGCCATGACGGCTCAACGCGAGGGCGAGGCAGTAGCCTGTAAAAGCAGGTGCTGGCAAAATTAGCTATTGGCGAGCTTTTCAAATTAAACTCACGCATTAGCCCGATAACATCCCCTGCGTATGCGCGCGTTGCTGTTTAATCGAATTGTCCAAAATCGCCAACAACTTATCGTAATCCTCCGGCATTTTTTCAATCATGCCAGAGACTTCAAAGCGCTTGAGCGTTTGTTGTGTCTCGTCGATCACCGCTTGTAACTCATCAATCACGTGCTGGTGGTCATCAGGCGTCATGAGACCCCTTGGGTTTGTAATTCCTGCACGCGCTGATAAAGCGTTTTGGCGCTTTCCACCGCTACGCTTTCATGTTGATCCAGGGTGAGCTGCAAATCCTGGCGTGGGTCATTCATTACCGCTTCCAGCTCTTTGTGGTAGCGCTTTAGCAAGTGCTCCAGATTCATACGAATCATGGTGAGTTCAAGCTGAAACTCCATCTGCAACTTTGAATAACGTTCAATTTCTGCAGGAAGGCGGCTAGCTTCAACAATCTCTTTTAATGTGCCGTCAACTAGCTTTTCAACTGCGTTAAGCTTTGGGATAATATCGTTGAGAACGTTATTGGCGGAAATAGTAGTGTTACGTTGATTCACACGCTGCCCTATTCTTAATAGTAATCTCGAAATAACCTACTGACTAATGACGTTTGGTTGTGAACCGGACAGTAGGCAAGGTATTTATCTGTGATCAAGTTTCGGTTATTGGCGTCTTAAGAGCTTGTATTCACGATAATTTAATCCATCGTCACACAATCTGCCTTTATCCACGACAGTAAAACCAGCACAAGCAATTTCTTCAACTTTCTCGGCAAATCCAGCTTCAGTCTGTTGAGTACTGCGTACCCCCTGGCTTTCCAGCAGCACGATACCGCCTGGGCGACAATAATGGTAAAGCTTCTCACCAAAGGCATGCAGTGGAAGTCCTATCCAGCGGTGAACAGCACAGGCAATCACCAGATCAAATGGCTCGTCGCACACGAAATCATTAAACTCCTGGCGTTTGAGTTCCACATGGTGAATCTCAAGATGATCCGCAACGGCATTACCCACATCAACACATGCTTGGCTGATATCGAAGCCGTAGCCATATGATAGATGCGACGCGAGACCGAGCAACAAGTAGCCATGATTACAACCGATATCCAGCGCACGGGCATTTTCTGGCAGGTAGCGTTCCAGCTGATAGGTACGCAATCGCGCCATGCTAGGGCGTGATCCAGGCAGTAATAAAGGCTCAAAGGCTTGATACGGCAGTCTATAATCCCCGAACACATGCGTCAGGGCTTCATCTTGATAGCCCTGCCAAATGCTACGGATGGTGTTATGTAGCGGAGCAAGATCGCGCAACGCTTGGGCTTGGCTTTTGGGAAGTAACTGAACAAAGCGCTGATATGCGGTGTTGGTATGGAAAGAGTAAGGCCTTATCGAAAATGCCTCTGCCGCATCACCACATGCGTTATCTATCTCCTTTATGGTTTCATGGACACCTGAGCGCTCAATCAACCACTCGGTTTTCAGCGCCATATTACGTTCATTCAGCGCAGTGATCGCTTGTGTGTAAAGCGCCACGGCTTTCTCATGGCGCGATAGCCGTGCATTGGCTTTTGCCGCCAAGTGCAAAAACTGTGGATGCTCCGGGTGCGCTACCAAGGCATTTTCACACTGCCGTAATGTCTCTTTCACCACTGTTTTGCTGGCCGTTTCTTTAGACAATAGCACCTGAATGGTTGCACTTTCTGCCCACTGCTCGGGCATATCGGCAACGTGCTGCTTCATGTGCTTCAACAGCCTTCGCGCTTCTTGACGCTTGCCGCTGTGCAATAAGCTTTCAAACAGCCAGCGGTGAACCTCAAAGATATGCTGATCTAACTCGCAAGCTTTGCGCAGCCACGGAAGGGATTTCTCGATATGCCCTAGCTGCATCACGCAGTAGCCATGCAGGCCAAGCACGTGTGGGTCTTGTGGCTGCTGTTTAACCAGGTTACGAGTGATTTCGATAGCGCGGTGAATACTGTGCTCTGCTAATGCCCTGCGCGCTTCATCTAGCGGGGAGGGAGGCTTAACGGGTGATGTTTCAGCTTTCGCACCACGCGCCTGTGCGTAGCGTTGAGCCTGTGCGGTATCGGTGATAAAGAGTACGGTATGGGTGAGATCATAAAGGCCCCAGAAGTTATCCAGCAAAAATGCCAGTTTTATACACTGAGCGGCAGTGAGCTGATTCAGTTTTTCGTCATCTGGCACGAACAATACATCGACGGTTTCAAGCTGTGTTTGCTGCCTCAACGCCTTGCTGAGCGTGGCGGCTTGATGTATTGGGTTCAAGAAACGGTAAAAGCGCAGCCCTAACGAGGCTGCCATAGTGGTCACACTTGCCATATCCAATTGATGTTCGTAGCGTGGCTGCATGCAAAGCCGCACTTGCAATACCAACAGCCCTTGCAAGCGTTGCCGACCATGGGCAAGCACTGTTTCAATATCGTGCTGAACACCCAGCGCCAGCGCCTCGACGTTGTCGATGCCTTCTATCCGATCCAATGCAATCGTGGGTAGCTCTATACGTGCCAACACCTGCGGCACCGAACCTACCACGAGCGGTTTTTCTTTGGGCTCAAGTAGCGACGATTGGCCCGGTGCCAGGCAGTGGTAAAACGGCTGGGGCACACCACTGCCCAGCGCTGCATTGGGAAAGTAGTGCATACCGTTAGCGCCTTTTTCTTCCACCAAGCGCTGCATAACGTTTGCCGGATCAAAGGCGATGATAGTCAGTGGTTGACGGCTAGTTTCGTCTAACGTGTCAATAATGGGCAGCAGCATGCCACCTTGATCCATCACTGTGATGGAGCCTTCCACCTGCCAGCGGAATATCGGCGCATACACGCGCAAAGAAGACACAATTGGCATCTGCATTAACTGTTTATAAGCGGCTTCCATCGGAGCCAAATGGTGCTTGAATGGCTCGGCAATACCGCTGAATGCCTGACTAAGCGGCATCGACACATCCAGCGAGCGTACCGGGTGGTACGGCACCAGCGCGCTTTCTTTTTCACCCTGAGAAGCGGCGGGCGGGGTCATTCCCAGCGCGCTAAACAGCGCGGCAGCGCTAGCCTCCGGCGTGTAGGTAAGCGCCTCATAGCTGACCGGCACAATAGGATTGGGTAGCACTTTTTCCCAGCGCCGCATCAGGCGCTCGTAACAGGCTAAGTATTCACCCAAATGATGCAGGTCATAGCTGTGAGCATTGCCCTTGCCGTAATAGCTGAAAAATTGGGATATCGCCACATCGTGTAGATCACGGCGACAAAACACCAGCGGCATGGTGGGGAACCACAGCGCCAACACGCCCAAAAAATTAGTATGCTCCGGCAGCGTCAAGGTGCTTAACGGCTCGCCTTCTCGCAGGGAAAGATACCTTTCGGCATCTTGCTGGCAACTGTCCGGCGTGGCGGCGTTAATGTAGTTCACCACATCCCCATTGTAAGGTGTCAATACCTCGTTGATATAATCAGCTAGTACGCTACTTTCACCCAACGCAATTACATCGGTACCTGCCGTTAGTAGCGTTTCCACCAAGCTCTTGCCTGAGCGCGATGCACCAATGATAACAATGTGCGGATAGGCGGTGGTCTCAGAACGGGCAGCCTTTTCAAAGCTCGCCTTGGTTACGCCACGCATTAGGTGCACTAACTGATGCCGTGGGCTTGGATGGCTATCCAGCACCTTGCCCTCTTCGACGGCGAGTTGATTGCCTTGGTAAAACCACTGGAACGCCGATTCGTACTGCTCGATATCCAAATGGGCCTTACCCAAGGCAAAGTGCCCCAGTACTCGCTCAAAATAGCTATAGCTAGGCTGCTTTAGCGCTGCAGGTAACTGTGTAAAAATCGCCTCATCAGGCGCATAACAATGATACAGTGCCACGGAATAATGTAGGCTGCCGCTGGTGGGGTATTGCGCCAGCGCACAGCGAAATGCCATTTCCGCTTCCGAATGCTCGCCCTGTTCTGCTTTCACTCGTCCAAGCATATACAGTGCATCAAGGTGGTCGGGCATTTGTTGAAGAGCCTCTGCTAACACCCGTTCAGCGTCTTCATACCGCTGGGTCTCAAAATAGCAGCGTGAGAGTATCGTCAGCAGTGAAGCACGATTGGGGTAGTGTTCCAGTGATTTCAGCAACAAGGGCTCGGCCTGGGTGAAGTGGCTCGTCCATGCCAGCGCACAGCCATGCTGCATAAGCACTTCTGGATGGCGAGGGAATTGCTCGGCCAACGGCGTCACCGCCGCCAATGCTTCACGGTAACGCTTTTGCTGCAGTAGCGAATCGATCTTCCTCAATGTTTTAGAATTAGGGCGAGCGTTTCTATGTGAGGCGGTGGGGCGCATTGACTCTCCAGATATTTAGGACTTCTACACACTTACGTTTATTAACTAGCTTTCACCATGTTCTACTGTAGGCACCGCTCTGCAGTCAGGAAGCTCATCAAAATCAGGAAACGTTCCCTTTTGAATGTAATAGTTAGCTTCTACATCCATAACAATCCCATTCCCATAATCAACTCTTATGTTATGGATTTCTCCATTCTCTAAACGATTAACACAAACACCTTTCGCCATTTAGCTTATCCACTACAAAAACGGGGCCTTGCGGCCCCGTTATGTTAACAACCCTTAATTGCTTAGCTAACCCATTAACCCAGCAGAGAAAGAACAGACTGCGGGATCTGGTTAGCCTGTGCTAGTACAGAGGTACCAGCTTGCTGCAGGATCTGGCTACGAGTCATGTTGGCAACTTCTACCGCGTAGTCAGCATCTTCGATGCGTGAGCGGGCAGCAGAGAGGTTTGTCTCCGTGGTGCTCAGGTTCTCAATGGCAGATTCCATGCGGTTTTGGATAGCACCGAGGTCAGAACGCAGGCCATCAACGGTAGACAGTGCATCGTCCAGCTCGCTTAGCGAGGAACGCTCAGCTTCAGTCACCGCATCAAACGTCAGTTCACCAGCCTGGTCAACGAACACCTGACGGGCAGAGCTATCTGTTACGGTGCCATTAGCTTGAACGAAACGCTCGATAGTAGAAGACTCGTCAGCTACCAAGGCTTCATTGGCGTTGACATAGGTTTCTTCGCTAATGCCGGACTCACTACTTGTAACGCCACCGCCAAAACCTGTGCCTGCAGCACCGGTACCGTCATCATTGGCTACAGTAGTGACTGTCAGTGTGCCGCCATCGGTTGTTGTGGTATAGCCAGTTGAGCCATTGTTCATTGTATCAAAAGCAGTTGTAGCGGTAGCAGGAGCCCCCCCAGTAGCTTCTGTAAATGCACCAAGTTCAGAGTCAAAATTACCACCCAACGCTGAAGCAAACGCACTAGCCACTTGGTCTCCAGTAACATCTTCACTGGCTGTGAAGGTTACATCATCCAGCGTATAGGATTCGCCTGAGCGCAGGTTACCAAATTCAACATCTATGCTAGCTGGATCACCCGCTGTGCCGAAGTTCTCGGTGACGCTGATAGCCTGCAGGGTTTGAGCTACCGAACCGTCGGTGCTATCGATGTCGTACTGGTTGCCGTCAAGGTTGACCGTGTAGTCGCTACCTTCTACTTCAGCTGCTAAAGCATCAGCGCTGATGGAAGCACCAGTAACGTCAAACGCAGCTGTGCCGGAGGCTGTGTAAGTGGTGTCGCCGACTTCGATGGTGCCGCCAGTACCAGTGTTACCAGACTCGCTTGTTGTGATAGCCAAGCCTGTTGTCGCTGCAGCCGGGCCAGCGGTATCCATGCTCAGAACATTATTGGTGACGGTAATAGAGCTGGCATCCCAATCACCAGCCGAGCCGTCAGTTGTGTCTGTGGCATCGAAAGCGCCTGTGAAAGAACCGCTTGTACCACCATTACCAGCATAATCACCTGAATTTTGCATCTCTTCTGAAAACGCAGCTGCTACATCATCTGCCGTCATGCTCTCGCTTGCCGTAAATTCCAGGCCAGCAACGGTGAATGATTGGTTAGCTTCCAGTGCTTCAAACGTAATATCAACCGAGCCCACAGTACTAGCGGTACCTTCAGTTACGGTGGTACCCAGAGCCGTAGGCGCTGCAGTATCAGTCATGCTACCTGCCAAGCTTTCCAGCGTTGCTTGGTTAAGGCTATCAGAACCGTTCTTCGTCAGATTGCCGGTTTCGTCCAGGTAAACCTTAACTTCATTACCTTCGTTGTTCAGCGCTGTCAGGTTACCGTCACTGTCGATCAGTACTTCTTCATCAGAACCGTCAATAGTGACGGTTGCAGAGGTTTTCTCGCCGGTTGCTGGCGTCAGGCTAGTAATCGCATCAGCACTTGCAACACCCGTTGCATCAAAGCTGTAACTGTTTGACGTTGCATCAAAGGTGTAATCGCTGCTAGCTGGTGTGTTAAAACCGTTGCTAGTACCGGTGAAGGTAACCGTATCTCCATTTGCTACTTGGCCCAGTACATCCGCGCCGGTTGCTTCTTCATTATCCAGAACGTTAGTGAAACGCTCAACACCGTCAGTGACACCTTGTGACTCAAAACCACCCAAGACCAACTCATCTTTGGTAGCGGCGGTATTCGCCACTTCACCGGCACCGGTCACGTTGAAACCTTCCAGGCCCAATGATTTGGCGTTGATTTCTTTTAGATCAATGGTAATCGCTTCGCCGTCATTAGCGCCGACCTGGATTTTCATGCCTTGGTCAGACTGCAACACCTTGGTGTCGTTGAAGCTGGTCTCGTCGGAGATACGGTTAATCTCGGACAGACGCTGGTTGATTTCGTTCTGGATAGAATCCAGGTCATTAGAAGAGTTAGTGCCGTTTTCCGCCTGTACCGCCAGTTCACGAATACGCTGAAGGTTGTCGTTGACCTGATTCAGCGCGCCTTCAGCAGTTTGCGCGACGGAGATGCCGTCGTTGGCGTTACGCTGAGCGGTGGCAAGGCCGGTGATCTGTGCACTCATGCGGTTGGCGATGGCCTGACCGGCTGCATCATCCTTGGCACTGTTGATGCGTAGACCAGAAGACAATCTTTCCATGCTGGTCTGTAAATCGTTTTGGCTCTTGCTCAGGTTCTGCTGGCCGATCATCGATGTGATGTTGGTATTGATCACTGACATGGTGTGATTCTCCTTGCTTGGACACTGGCCTAGAAGGCCCGCTTTCGGCCACTGTGTGTGCCGTTATATTAATTAACGGCGCCGCGAGGGGAATCTTTAGGAAAAACAGTAAAAATTTATGTAATTTTTGGTGACCGTTACGAAAGGCGGGGCTGGGAAATTTAGTCGAGCCACTGCTTTTTTATGCGTAGGGGCGTATCGTAATGTCATCCAAAAGCACGTAAGGACAAACCATGACTTCTTTACTCCTTCCTCTACTACTGGCTGGCGTCGCTATTGTGTTAGGGCTAGTGAGCGTTGTGCTGTTTTATAAAGTAGTGATTGCCCCACGTAACGGCTCGTCTTCGCCTTCCAAGGCGGCAGTCTCGTCGGTTGCACAAGCAGGCGCTTCCTCGCATCAAAGCCTGGGCAAAACGTCCCGTAAACAGAACAAAAAACCTACCCAGCAGTGCTTGTTCGTGGTGTTTGATGCTCCTAGCCAATCGATTAATCAAGCGTTGGGAGAGATGCTCAACGCGAAAAACGCTTTTTACGAGTTGGAGTTGGGTGCATTCCACCTTCCGCCAGGGCCTCAGGGTTACCCATTGATGGTGGCCAGCGCCACTTCGCCGGGTAAACTACCGCCGCTGCATCAAGAAGGCGAACACACGCCGGTGCAGGGGGTTTCGATTTTGATCCGCTTTCTGAATGCACGCAAAGTTTCACGTAACCCAGATGACTTAATCATCTTTACTCAAGATGTTGCGGCGTTGGGTGGTCAAATTCTTGATGCTAAACGCAACCCCATTACGGAAGATGCCCTGGCAGCCATGTACCAAGAGGGTGAGTAGCCTATAGTCGGACACTACCTTACCGGCAGCATTAACGCAGTTTGCTTCGCTGTTGTATTGCTGACCATGGCGCAAGAAGCACTAAACTCCCCCACACCCTTACTAGGCTGAATGCCTTTGCCATGAGTGTAGCGACGCGGCAATCTCAAGCAGTGGCTGGTTAACCCTGAAAACGCTGCGCTGCGTTCGCGATGATAAAAAACACCGCGAGCCTACTTGGCTGTGTTAGGAATTATGAACGGCCATTAGGCCGTTCTAATGACTTCTATTAATCACGCCCCAGTTGTGCATCAAGGGCATCGAACTGTTGTGTGAGGTAGGAGCTGGTGCTGTTCATTTGCGCGATCATTACATCGAGCTGGCTGAACTGGCTGCGGTAACGAGAGATAGTGCTTTCGATACTTTTTTCCATACGCTCATAGCGAGTATCCAGACTTTTTACTCGATTTTCCGCGCCTGCGATCGCACCCTTCAGCACACCGCTATCGCCCAGCATTTGCCCAATTGATGTTTCGAGCTTGCCCGCTAGGCCGCCCGCCTCTTCGTCACCGGCAAAAAAGTCACTGAGCGCCTGAGGATTATTGGCTACCAAATCGCTTAGCTTGTCGTCATCGACCTCTAACGTGCCGTCGCGCTGCAGCGTAATCCCTAACTGGCTCAAGGTGGATAACTCGCCCCCTTCTACGCCACCCGTTAATACGCTACGTAGGCGTGACTCAATGGTACGCACGGCGCTGTCGCCTAATAGCTCCGCCGCGGAACCGCTTTCACTGTTAAACGCCGTTAATTTACCGATGGTGCCTTTTAAATCATTAAACGCTTTTACAAAACCATTAATCGCTTCGCGCTGCTTTAGCGTGTCGCGTTCAATGTTAACCGTACTGGAAGCAGTTTCGCCTTCGGCAATACTGAGTTCAGCGAGGTTGAGCGTCACGCCTTGAATAGCGCCTTCAATTTGGTTCTTGGCGCTGCTAATCGCAATGCCATTAACGGTTAACGCCGCATCCTGCCCTTGTTGCTTGGCCCCAGCTTCTGTAGCTTCACCAAATGGGCCGGCGACTACAGCATCTGCTGCATCTACAAAGCTAAAACTATCAATAGAGGCATCGACACCGGTAGCTTTGGAACTTAGCGCCAGCCGGTAGCCTGCGCCATCGTTGATGATAGTCGCGTTTACGCCTGATTCTTTGTTGGCATTAATCGAATCACGAATCTCACTTAGCGTACTGACTGCTGCGACAGCAATATCCACTGAATCGCCATTGCCAAACGTGAGCTTGAGCGCGGTGGCACCTTGCAGGTCAAGCGGTTGATCCTTTGTATCAACACGCGCAGAGGCGAGCGTGCCCGAGGTCGCTAATTGACTAACCTCTACCCGGTAACTACCCGGTAGCGCACTCGCGGTAGTCGTGGCGGTAATACCATCACCACGAACATTCGCGGAAAGGCTTTGATAGAGCTTGGGGTCATTGATTTTGGCTACTGCGTCTTGAAACGAATCGAGCGAGGTTTGCAGTTGGCCGTAGGCAGAGATTTTGGCTTGCTGTTGCTCTTTTTGCAGCGTGATGGGGGCGAGCTTGCCACGTTCGGCTTCTTGTAATTGATCCAAAAGGCCGGTTAGGTCGAGACCCGAACCAACGCCAAGGGAGGTTATTGTCGCCATACTGGGTGTTCCTCAGTGAAAAGGCTAAACCAAAATAGAGAAGCGCATCCTTGGGCGCTTGTAAGTTGATAGTAACCTTATCGACTGAACAGAGGGCAACTTTAGCGCTTTTTCTTCCGCTAGCTGGGCTATTTTGTTTTTATCAACAAAAACGCCTGCTTACGCAGGCGTCAGAAACGTCAAGTCCTAGCGTTCAATATCAATCACGACCTAGCTGGGCGTCTAAGGCATCAAACTGCTGAGTCAGGTAGCTGCTCGTTTGGTTCATTTGGGCAATCATGCCATCCAACTCACCAAACTGCGCACGATAACGCGAGATGGTTTGATCAATGGATTGCTCCATGCGGGTGTAACGCTCACCCAGCGACTCTATACTGTTTTCAGCACCCGTAATTGCCCCAGTCACGGTACCGTTGGTGCTGAGCAATTGCTCGACCATCGTATTAACCTGACCCGCCATACCGGTTTCATCTGAGCTGCCTACGAAAAAGGCTGATAGCGCATCTTGATTGCTGGAAATAGCGTTATCGAGTTCGTCAGAATCGATTTCTAACGTGCCATCCGTCTGCAGTGAAATGCCGATATCACTGAGCATCGAAAACTCACCTTCCACAGCACCGCTGAGCACACTACGCATGCGTGATTCAACGGTACGTACGGCGCTGTCGCCTAGCAACTCGCCTGCCGCACCGGTTTCAGCATTAAAACTGGTTAACTCACCCATGGTGCCTTTCAAGTCATTGTAGGCGTCCACAAAACTAGTCACGGCTTCGCGTACGGCGAGTGTGTCCTGCTCTATTTTAACCGTGCTCTCGCCTTCTTCTTGAAGGTTTAGCGTTACGCCTTGAATAGCGCCTTCAACCTGATTGGTAGGGCTGGTGATCGCGATGCCATTAACGTTTAGCGCGGCATCTTGCCCGCCCTGGGTAATCTCAACATCCGTGGGGGTAACATTGATAACATCATTGAAATTGCTGCTTGCAATCGACGCTTCAGTACCGGTTTCTGACGAACTCAGAGCCAAACGGTAACCTTCGCCATCGTTGATCACTGACGCAGAAACACCGCTATCTTCCCTAGCGTTAATGGCATCACGGATGTCTTCCAGGCTATCGCCCTGCTTAACGTTGATATCAACGCTACCTTGATCTTGGCCTGTGAAATTTAATGTTAAAGTCGTGTCAGCATCGACAAGCTGAACATCAGGTGCATCAACACGCCCTGTGGCCAGTGTTCCAGCGGTCGCTAATTTATCAACGCTTACGTTATAGCTACCCGGCTGCGCTTCTGCATCGGCGGTAGCGGTGATCGCTTCCCCACCTACGTTAGTAGAAAGGCTTTCATAAAGATCGCTATCATTGAGCGCATCAGCAGCAGTTTGAAACTCAGATAGTGCGCTTTGCAGCTGACCGTAGGCAGAAATTTTGGTCTGCTGGGTTTCCAGTTGCTGCTCTATGGGCTCAAGTTTGCCGCGCTCGGCTTCTTGCAACTGATCCAATAAGCCGTTGAGGTCGAGGCCTGAGCCAATACCGAGTGATGAAATGGAAGCCATGCTGTACCGTCCTTTTTATAACGTCGTGACGCTAATGCTTTACTGCCCATGCAGAAACTCTTCAATGTGTTAACTAACCCTTCGGCCATTTAACAGCTAACTTAAGGGTTTGTCGCTTTTGTTGCGTGTCAAAAAGTAACCGAAGGTGAAGCACTTTCGCTTAATTTCACGTTAGCCGCCTAGTCACGGCTTCTACGCCCCACCCCAATGTAACGCAGCCCCGCCTCTTCAACGGCGTCAGGCGTGTACAAATTACGTCCATCGATAACGATGTTGTCGGCTAGCTGCTCAGCTAGCCAGGTGAAGTCGACACTGCGAAACTCTTTCCACTCAGTACAAATCACCAGGGCATCGGCGCCTTTCACGGCTTGAATCCGGTCACCTGCTAGCATCAGGTCATCCCGTTCGCCATAAATGCGGCGGCATTCGGCCATTGCTTCGGGGTCAAACGCTTGCACCTTCGCGCCCGCTTGCCAGAGCGCTTCCATTAAGGTGCGGCTTGGGGCTTCGCGCATATCATCGGTGTTGGGTTTAAACGCCAACCCCCACACCGCGATGGTCTTGCCACTTAGGTTGCCTAAGTTGTCTTGCAGTTTTGTGAATAGGGTCTGTTTCTGGCGCAAATTAACCGCTTCAACAGCGCTGAGCAGTTCCGGCGTATAACCTAACTGGCGCGCGGCACGCTCTAACGCCTGTACATCTTTGGGGAAGCAGGAGCCGCCGTAGCCACAGCCTGGGTATATAAAGTGGTAGCCAATGCGTGGGTCGCTACCAATGCCCCGGCGCACGTCTTCGACATCCACTTCCAGCCGTTCGGCAAGGTTGGCGATCTCGTTCATAAAGCTTATTTTGGTCGCGAGCATGGCGTTGGCAGCGTATTTGGTCAGCTCGGCGGCCCGTACGCTCATAAACATCAGTTTTTCGTGGTTGCGATTGTAGGGGGCGTAGCACTCTTGCATACGCACTTTCACCCGCTCGCTTTCCGTGCCGACAATAATGCGTGCGCCACGGGTAAAATCTTCAATCGCCGCCCCTTCCTTCATAAACTCCGGGTTGGAGCAAACGTCAAAGGCGAGTGATACGCCGCGCTGTTCGAGAACCTCGCCAATAGCAGCGTGAACTTTTTCGGCGGTGCCCACCGGCACAGTCGATTTATCAATCACCAGCTTGTAGCTATCCATATGCTGGCCAATGGTACGCGCCACTTCCAACACATAACGCAGGTCGGCACTGCCGTCTTCATCGGGCGGTGTTCCCACGGCGATAAATAACAACTCGCCCTCCGCTACGGCTTGTGCCGCATCGGTCGTAAAGCGTAAGCGCCCAGCCGCTACGTTATGGGTAACGATAGTGCTAAGCCCTGGCTCAAAAATCGGTACGTCGCCCGCATTAAGCTGCGCAATCCGCTCGGCGTTAACATCCATACAGGTGACTTGATGGCCCACATCGGCTAAACAAGCGCCCGCGACAAGGCCGACATAACCGGTTCCGAATACACTGATATGCATGACACATTGACTCGATAAGATACGTGGCAGCGAGCGTAGCACATCGGCTTGCAGTTGATGAGCGCTAGCGCACGACTGCTGCCGTAGATTATAGACCTTGGTCTAACATCGCCCTTAGTCTATAATGCGCTGCAACAAGCCCCTATTGGGCTGACCGCAGGAGATCATTCGATGCCTCCAGAACTAATGTCTTTAGAGCTTAGTCCTCCCGAGCTGGCAACAGAACGCCCTCTCCAAGCGTCTCGTGGGTTGCCAACCGCTGCGAACGTTCAACGCAGCCTTCGCCAATGTTTGTCGATTACCGCTGAACTGCTTTACGACCACGGCCATGTGCTAGAAACCATTACACTGCCCCAGCGCGGCTTAGCCCAACGCGAGCTTGTCGCGCTTAGCGCAGCTGCGCCCACCTGGGCGACCTGCCAGCAAGTGATGGAAACTAGTGAAGCCGCCACTTTTAATGAGTATGGCCGCTTTGTACTGACCAGCCTTGGCCGCGAGCTGATGTTTGATATGTTTGGCCAGGGTGCCGCTGATTGCGCATAAAAAACCGCCCACAGCTTTCGCTTGTGGGCGGTTTTTTGCTTGGCTTATTGCTTGGGGCTTAGCGCAGGCCAAGCATTGACAGAATGAACAGCACAACGACGATCAGGCCAATAATGTAGATAATATTACGCATAGGGCACTCCTTGCTTATTGCGTTTTAGGTAAAATCAAAGGGTTGCTTACCCATGAGCCAACACCCCCATCCTAGCAGGCTTTTTCTTGTTTTGCGTAATTCCGCTGCCTCCCTCTAGCCGAAAGTGACTACTCCAGTGCTATCCAAGGTGTTGGTATTTTTCGTCAAAGGCGCGCTGAATAAGCGTCTGCTGCTGGTTATCGATCTCTAATTCATGACAAAGGGTCGGCCACCCAGCAAGGGCATCAAGGGTTTGCTCAATGTAGAGATCCGGATCTAAGTACCGAAAGGGTGCGCACACCTGTTTTAGCTTCTTCCGGGTAGCCACGCCTGCACCGCTGATAGAGGTGGTGTGTTCATCGGCATAACCCCGAACAGGGGCATAAGTAAGGTCATAAGCTGGCGCCAACGTCCACCGCCCCTGATCATGCAAAAAAGCGAAGTTCTTTGCGTGGTCATCATGGTTGTGGGTCAGGGCATTGAACACCATCAGCCTCGCCATTCGCTCAACGTCTTCTGAATGGCGGGTGAACGCGTTAGTTGCCTTCAACAGGTCTGAATAGTCCAGCGATGGGGCGCTGTAATCAGCATAGAGAATACCGCTAGCCGTCATCATGTGAATTTTGCTATTACCATTGCGATCAAAACGCTGAGCGGAAAAGAAACGTTCGATGCCCGTTGCAGAGTTGATCTCAATCAGCCTACTCGCAGCCATTTTCACCCCAGCAAGCTCTGCCAACAATGAATAGGCGTACTCAATGGCACCAGTGTCCCGATGCTCGTTGGGTGCGCGGAATTTCACTAGCCAGTGCTGGTAGCCAGCCGAAAGGTCTTTGAAAGAGGTACTGCAATGACGTCCATTAGGAGACAAAGCGACGACAACCTTGGGCCGGGCACCGGCCGGAGAACCACCAGCCAACCTTAGGACATCCAGAGTGGAGGAAGTCTCACCTTCATAGACAGCATGAGAGGCCTGATAAAGTTGTTCCAAGTCGATATTGTCTTCATCGACGGTACGCTCGAGAACGGGGCGATACTCTAGCGCTCCCATCCCCCTGTCGGCCATGTAAGCCAACCGGTCAAGAGGAGAAATGTCTCTCCGGTCTTTTTCATATTCGGCAAGAAAATAACGATCCATGAGCAGCATCCCCCAACCATCTGGCAGCGAGTCAGCAAATGCCCCCGGCAGACCAGCAAAAAGAAGTGGATCGGCCGCCTTTTGTGGTTGAGTCGTAAAATCCATATTCAAGGGCGACAAATTGAAGCCTTCCGCCACCCACTGGGGGTAATAGGCAAAGTAGATCCCCTGTCGACTAGCGACCAGTTCCCCTACTGGGTTACCTGCTAGCAGCACCTCTATGGTGTTGATCCGCTTCATTTTCGCCCCCGGGCGCGACCTGTCCGCTTGATTTCTTCAAGGGATACTGGGTGCTCATGCTTGAATAGTTCGGCAACTTGACCTGTTGCGCCCAGTGCCGTGGCAATGAGCACAAGTCCTTCGAGGGTTATTTGCCCATGAGACTCGAATCGTTTAATAGTGGACTCGGAAACACCCGCCATCTGCGCCAAAGTTCTACGGGAAAGGTTCTGCGCCAATCGGGCTGCCCGTGCGTTGGCACCGACCTGCTGGGCCAGTTCGCCAGGAGCAAGCAGAGAGTGAATCAGGGCCATAATAGCTCTCTCAATAAAGGGTCATTTATGATCTACTATATACTAAAATTGGCTATAAAAGCTCAAAAATGAGCCATTAATATAAATATTCAGTTCCAGTCACAGGCGCAGAAAGTGCCACCTAATCTTAATGCTCGCGGCTATCTGTTGCGGAACCTCTTCGGCTTCTTAGCCTCGAACCTTTGCCACTTATACTGAAGGTATTGCGATGCGCGTTACTGCTTTACTTGTTTCGTTTGCTGTTATGTCGTTGTTCGCTACTTCTGCCGCAGCAGCAAATAAACCCTCTGCAACAGCACTCCAGGCACTAGACCAGCAAACCCGCCAGCTTGAACGTATTCACAGCATGGTAGTGGCCTACAATGGCGAGATTATCCATGAACATCATCAAGGTGGGCCGGGTTTGGCCTCGCCTGCCAATATTAAATCGCTGTCCAAAACGGTGCTGGCGGCGATCACTGGGGCGGCGATTGAGGCGGATATTATCGACTCCGTCGAGCAGCCCATGGTGGATTTGTTTGGCGAGCATCTTCCTAGCGGTGTTGATCCAAAAGTCAGCGAGATCACGGTGGCCCATCTGCTCGCACTGCAGGCGGGGCTTGAGCGTACCTCCGGCAGTAATTATGGCGCTTGGGTAGCCAGCGACAACTGGGTTAACGATGCCATTACCCGCCCTTTTGTGGATGAACCCGGCGGGGAAATGCTCTATTCAACCGGCACCAGCCACCTGCTTTCCGCCGCGCTCACCCATGCCAGCGGCGAGACGACCCATGCACTGGCACAACGCCTGCTAGGCGATCCGCTCAATATCACTATCCGCCCTTGGCTGCGCGACCCGCAAGGCATCTATTTTGGTGGCAATGATATGCAGCTTTCCCCACGGGCATTGATTGAGGTGGGAGAGCTGTATCGCAATAATGGGTTAGTCATTGATGAGGCTGGAAATGAGCAGCGGGTTCTGCCGGAAGGCTGGGTAGAAACATCTTGGCAGCCGCGTGGCACCTCTCGCTGGACAGGCGACGGATACGGCTTCGGTTGGTTTATTACTCAGTTAGCGGGGGAAAATGTTTACTACGGGCGCGGCTATGGTGGCCAAGCGCTGTTTGTTATTCCCGAGCGGGAAATGACGGTTGTGATCACTTCAGACCCCAACCCACCCTCGCCGGGCGGGCAGTTTCAGCAGCGGTTAAACGGGCTGGTCGAAGGGTTACTATCCTCTAATGAACAGTAGGCTCGATATCGCTTACTCGCCTTTATGTCCTAGGCTCATCAAATAGAGCGCTGCTGCCAGTGCCAGCACTGAAAGCGCTAGGTAGATAGCGTCCAGGGGCGTTGCGAAGCGGATATCCACCACGGCGCGGAAGAACTCAATAATCACTGCCAGAATCACCACGCGGGCAATTTTGTCTTTCAGTTGGTCAAGCGATGCGACGTTAAAAGGGTGCCGCGGGTAACGCACTTCCGCTTGATCAATACGGGAGACAAACAGCCGGTAAACACCTAAACCAAATATCAGCAGCACGATTGCAATTAGATAAATATCGACCGCGATAATGATATCGGGCACCAAACTGTCGTGAATGTTCTGCGAACTGCCCAGCAGGTAGTAGCTGATAACGTCGCCCACCACTTTTAAGATATCCATGGTGCCGACGATAAACAACATTAACGAACCCAACAGACTGGGTATCACCGCAAGCATGACCAAAAAGCGCGAATTCCAGAGCGCCGTTTCTATGCGCCGCTCCCAGTGCCCCTGTTCTTCCGGCGGTTTAGGCGGCGTGGGTGGTGAAGCGTCTGACATTACATAGTTCCTTGGTTAAAGCAGATTCATCGCGATAAAGGCGCAGGTAGCGCCAAACAGCGCGAACCCCAGCAGCAGCGCCACGCCATCGCGGGCAACCAAGCCCAAGCCCAGCAGCGACAGCGCCAGCCCCGCGCCGTTGGCTGAAAAGGGAATAAACTCCATGGGTGGCATGGCGAGTGCGATAAGCAGGCATACCACCGCCGTTACGCGGATACCGATATACCCAGTCAGCCACGGCAGACGAACCTTCAGCAGCCCGTCCACCCAGCGGGCGGGCTTTTTCATGTAATGAATGCCTTTATCAAACTTTTG
>TARA_R110002049_G_scaffold83933_4_pt1 | contig 18547 bp, 18 predicted proteins | sample TARA_R110002049 | Tara Oceans TARA_R110002049 (sample SAMEA4396941) | marine metagenome | biome: Polar Biome; feature: [SRF] surface water layer (ENVO:00010504); material: water (ENVO:00002006), including particulate matter (ENVO:01000060) such as... | depth 5 m | reverse complement strand
CCCTTTCCAGCCACAGCGATCTATCATCCAGGCGGCAGAGACTTTGACTTTGCCATCGAGTTGGGGAAAACGCGGTAGTTCGGGAAGTGTTGCCGCGAGCGCTTCAGCCGCCTCCGCTGATATCACCGGGTTTTTGAAGAAACTGCCGGCGTTGGGAATGACAGCGGGGTCCGGTAGCTTACTGCGCCGTATATCGACCACCGCAGCAAACACCGCTTCTGGTGTTACATCTGACTCCGGGTGTTCATCAAAATAACGCGCTAGAGCGGGGTACGATGTTTTGACGGCGCTGTGCAGCGACAACTGTAGATCAACCGCCGTGATAACCAATTGATCCTTGAGTGTATGTTTGAAGATGCTATCGCGGTAGCCGAACTCACACTCCGGGTTTGATAGTTCAACGGGCGAGTCATCAGCAATCCTGCGAGCATGTACCCGCACTACGCTGGCGCACAGCTCAACACCGTAGGCACCGATATTTTGTATCGGCGCGGCACCGACAGTACCGGGTATCAAGGCGAGGTTTTCAAGCCCGTAGTATCCCTGCTGCAGCGTCCAGCGTACAAACGCATGCCAGCTCTCACCGGCGGCCACTCGCAGTGTCACGGTGTCGATGTCCCTGTGTAGCAACTCAATACCGCGCGTTTGCTGGCGCAGCACCAGTGCGTTGACATCACCGGCCAACACGATATTGCTGCCCTCCCCCAGAGCGACCACCGGCAACTGCAGCTCTCTCGCCTGTGCCAACGCCTGAAGTAACTCCTGTTCGCTGTTCGCAGTGACAAAGGCCTGCGCACGCGCCTGCAGGGCGAGCGTATTGTAGGTTTGCAACGCCTCTCCCTTCGCGACAGTCATGGCGTCAGGAATACCCACCAGCGATCCTTTGCAACAGACCGGCGCTGGCCGATTCGATGAGATCCAGCACCTGCACAAAACCCTCTTCCCCCTTGTAATAAGGGTCCGGAACATTGGTTAATGCGGTGTCCGCTGCAAATTCAAGGAACAAGCCCAGGTGGCCACGGTAGTGACCGGGCCGCAGTGCTTCAAGTTCAGAGAGGTTGTCCTCATCCATAGCCAGTATGTAATCGAAGCGGTCGAAGTCACTGCTATCGACCTGCCGCCCGCGCAGTTGACTGATGTCATAGCCCCGCTCTGCCGCCGCTGCTGTGGCGCGTGAATCCGGGGCACTGCCGATGTGCCAGTCGCCGGTGCCACAGGAATCAATATGCATGGATTCAAGCAACCCCTCGCGTGCCGCCAGTGCGGTAAATACACCTTCTGCGGTCGGCGAGCGGCAGATATTCCCGAGGCAAACGAACAGTACACTGGTCGAATTCACGGCCGGCACGATCAACCTCCTCCACTCAACACGTCACGCACCGCTGCCAGATCGTCCTGTGTGTCGACCCCGGCGGGCACACGCTGACAGGCCTCATCGACATGGATGCCAATGCCGTGATGCAGCGCACGCAACTGCTCCAGGCATTCCAGCTGTTCCTGCGGTGCGGGTGGCCAGTTCACGTAACGGTGCAGGAAACCAGTGCGGTAGGCGTAGATGCCGATATGTCGATACCAGTGGCCACCGGTCGGCATCACACTCTTATCCTGTAGAAAGGCGTCACGCGGATACGGCACGGGTGCGCGACTGAAATACAGCGCCATACCCCCTTCGTCCCTGACGACCTTTACGGCATTGGGGCTGATCAGCTCAACAATGTCGGCGATCTCCTCACAGAGGGTCGCGATACCAGCCTCGGTATGTCGCTCCAGATTCGCCGCGACCTGATCGATGACCTCTGGCGGTATCAGCGGTTCGTCGCCCTGCACGTTGACCACAATATGATCATCGGGTAATTGCAGTTCCTCGACCACCTGTTGCAAACGGTCGGTACCCGAGGGGTGTTCGGGGCGGGTCATACACACCTCGGCGCCGAAGGCTTGCGCGGCGGTTACGATACGTTCATCGTCGGTGGCGATCACCACGCGCTCGGCAGCACTTGCCTGCGCCTGTTCCCAGACGCGCTGCACCATGGTTTTGCCGAGAATATCCAGCAGCGGTTTGCCCGGCAGGCGGGTCGAGCCGTAGCGCGCGGGTATAACGACGGTGTAGGCCATAGCAGAACGCTCCCCGTGATCCGGTTACGGTGAAGCCGGCGCGCTGGCCGGCTGTACGGTGGTGATACTCAGGTGAACGAAGCCCATCTGTCCGGCGGCATCCATCGCTTTTACGACATCTTCGTGTGCCGCCTGGGCGTCTGCGGAGATCATCATCGGCATCGTGGTATCGCCGGCCGATATTTTATAGATCGCGGCCTGCAGTGTTCGCAGACGCGAATCCACCAGCGCTTCACCGTTGACGCGGTAATTGCCTTCTTCATCCACCAGAACTTCAATCTGTTGCTCCGCCGTTTCCACGGGCTTGCCTTCAGCTTCCGGCAGGTCGATGCTCAACTGGGTTTCTCGGGTGAACGACGTGGACACCATAAAAAAAATCAACAGCAGAAATACCACATCGATAAGCGGCGTCAGGTTGACCGAGGTTTCTTCACGACGCTGTCGCCTGAATTTCACGCTGCGGCTTCCGTGTTCTCTTCACTGTGCAGGGCATCGACCAGCTTGATGGTTTCCTGTTCAAGTTCCACCACGATGGCGTCGATCTTGCCCAGATAATAGCGATGCATCACCAGCGCCGGAATGGCTACCGTAAGGCCGGCTGCGGTGGTAATCAGGGCCTGTGAAATACCCCCGGCGAGCGCACTGGCATTACCGGAGCCCTGCACCATAATCTCAGCAAACACCTCGATCATACCGAATACCGTACCCAACAAACCCAGCAATGGTGTCACAGCGGCAACCGTACCCAGGGTATTGAGATACCGTTCGAGATCGTGCACCACATGGGCAGCCGCCTCCTGGATGCTCTCTTTCATTACATCGCGCCCGTGGTAGGCATTGGCTAAGCCGGCGGCGAGGATACGGCCCAGTGGCGAGGATTGGCGCAGGGTGCGCAGTTTGCCGGCATCCAGCTCACCGCGCTTGAGCTGTTTCCACACGGTGGCCAGCAGGTGCGGCGGTGCGATTTTCTTGGGGTTGAGCGTGTAGAAGCGCTCAATACAGATGGCCAGCATCAATATGGAGCACAACACGATGGGCACCATCAGCCATCCGCCCGCCATCAACAATTCAAGCACATTCACGCCCCGTCCAGAGAAAATTATGGACGCATTATACGCATAGCATCGCAGATGGGTGAAGCGGCCGCAGGGCTCACATCCAATACCGGCGCACCGCCTGTCGGTATGCCCATACCTTCAGGTCTTGCCCCGGCACGATGGTGAATTCAAGCCCCCCGGATACCGCCGTGGACAGGATATTTGCCTCATGCCAGCCCAACCTGGCGATGACATCGGGGTGTGGGTGGCCAAAACGGTTGGCATAGCCTGCGCTGATCACCACCAGCTGGGGGCGCACTGTTTTGAGAAATGCCGTGGAGGTGGACGTTTTACTGCCGTGATGTGCAGCGGCCAGCCAATCGCTCGCGAGCCCGCTGCCCCAGTAGCGTACCAGCATCTTCTCGCGACCTGATTCGATATCACCGGGCAGTAGTATTCGATAGTCCCCCACCTGTATCTGCAGCACACAGGAACTGTCATTGCGACGACGGGGCACCTCCTGTGCCGGCGATAAAAACTGGAAAATCTGTCCCCCCGGCCAGCGCCAGGCCTCACCGGCGACACAGGGACGGCCCGCTGCGCCACTGCTATCTGTCGGCATTTCGATACCACCGTAGCGAAACCGCCCGACAGGTAGCGCATCCCTGATCACTGCGGTACCGGCACTGTGGTCGAGGTCCGGATGGCTGATAATAAGAGTATCTAGCGCGGTGATGCCCTCGCGCTGCAAATAGGGCAGAACAGCGAGCGTGGCCATATTGATACCTTCAGGGTCACCGCCCCCCGTATCATAGAGCAGGGCCCGGTAACCGGAGCGCACCACTACGGCAGTTCCCTGCCCCACGTCTATGACGGATACCTTTGTTTCAGGCACCGCTGAGTCAGAGGGTGGCTGCACGGGCAGGATCATCGGTAGTGCCATCAGCGCAGCCAGGGCTTTCAACGTCCTGTGCCCCGGCAGTACGCACAGGGTGACGGCCAGCACACCAAGCAGGGCCAGTTCGATATCGGCATTTAACGGAACATACAGCCAGTTGCCCCCGTGTTCGGACAGGCTAGCACCGAGTGGCAACAAGTAGTCCAGGGGCCATGCGGCCAGGTACCACAGCGAGGACGCCATCTCCCAGCCGCAGAGAAAGCACAGCGCAGCCAGCAGCGTCAGGGGCACCACCACCCAACCCACCAGGGGAATCATCAGCAAATTGGCGAATACCGCAATCACACTGCCGCCGCCAAAGAACAGTGCTCCCAACGGCAGCATAAACAGCGATATCGCGGCCTGTGTCTGTACAGCGAGGCGCCATGGCCCGACGCCGCGCTGCCACATACCGAACCACAGCAGTGCCGCTACGGCCCCGAAAGACAGCCAGAATCCGCTCCCCACCGCCGCCAGTGGACTCAACAGCAATACCCCGACCGCGGCCAGTAGCAGGCTGTTGCCGGCACCCGCTCTGCGGCCTGCTATGCCCGCCAACACAAAGCACGCCAGCATACACAGCGCACGCTGAACTGGCAGTGACATCCCTGCCAGTGCGCCGTACAGGGCTGCAAGGCAAAGCGCAAAAACGGACGGCAGCCAATAGCCCCTGCCGACAATGGGCGACAACAGGCGCAGCAATACTCCTCCCAGCAGGTAGCCGACGGCTGCCACCATACCCACATGCAGGCCGGAGATCACCAACAGGTGATTGATGCCGAACTGTTGGAACAGTGACCACAGCGGCGCTCGGATGGCACTGCCATCTGCCACGGATATTGCCTGTAGCACGGCGGTCACATCTGGTTGCAGCCCAAGGTCACCTATACGCCTACTGATACGTAATCGCAGGCGATCCGGTAACGCAGAGAGCCCGTCGGCACGCCTGATCAAGCGGGGCAGCAACCCACTCTCGCGCACGCTACCGACAGCATCTATGCCATTGCGTGCATACCACGCCTGCATGTTGTAAACGCCGCGGTTGCCCAATCCCCAGGCAGACTTCAGCCTGACTTCAAACTGCCAGACATCGCCCGGGTGTATGGCGTGGTCACCGTAATACGACAACTGTAGTCTTTTCGGACCCTCGCATCGTCGCGGTGTCAGGCTGTTGACAGTAAATTCAAACCGTTGGCGCGGCACTGCGCCGCGCATCAAGCTGGTTCTCGGCAGGGAGGTGACGGCCCCGTTAACCGTAAGGGGTACGCTAATACAGTCCTTCGCTATACGGGTGTGTAATAACTGCGTACCGTGAACACATCCGACGAGGCAGCCGAGGCCGAGCCCGGCGAGGAAGGCAATAACCGGAGTGCGTCTAACGAGAATGCCCAGCGCGAAGCCAGCGCACAATAGATACACCGGCCACGACGGCAGAATCGGCCAGAAACCGACACTGACAATGCCCGACACCAGCCCAATCATCCATGATTGCATAAGGCGCTTCCTGCAAAGTACATCCAAGCTGTCGCAACGTTGCGCTCACAGGTTTGCCAGAGCCAGCCTTGCGTCCCTACACAGAAGGCAATGCAAACTGCAAACGCCGTCACATCCCGCTGCGTAAAATCCAGTTTAAAATCGGCCACTGATCACGCATAATGCCAAGCCTTGTCTGTAAGCCCTGCGAGTCCACAGTGTCGAGCGTGGCAGTCAAACACATAGACCTGTAAATTGGCAGGTCACATTCGACCACGCCGGATATGCCTAAGAAAATCCTCAGACGCATTGTTCCCAGCCCCGTGAGAGTCCGCAGGATGAAAGCGCTGGGGGTTCTTGGCGATTGGGTCTATGCGAGTAACCTCTGGCATTTGAATCGCTATTCCGCATCCATGGCATTTTTTGTCGGGCTGTTTGTGGCGTTTATGCCCATCCCCGGGCAGACGGTGCTGGCGGCCGTTCTGGCCGTGTGGGCGCGCTGCAACCTCCCACTGGCAGTGACACTCGTTTTCATCACCAACCCACTGACCATGGCACCCATCTTCTTCCTGGCCTATGAGATCGGCGCCTTGATTATCGATGTGCCGGTCAAGGATGTTGAGATGGCACTGAGCTTTCACTGGCTGAGCAATAGTCTGGCCGCCATATGGAAACCGTTTCTATTGGGGTGCCTGCTCTGCGGTTTATTCTTTGGCAGTGTTGGCTACGTGGTGATCAGCCTGTTCTGGCGGTGGCATGTCGTCCGACAGTGGCAGGCGCGTAAACGTGCAAGGGAAGCTCGCAAGCTCAGTGATCCTGATTGAGAATCATAGCAGGGGCCATTCTGGCAGCGCGCCTGGCCGGATAGATGGCTGCGATCACACACATCGCCAGAGCGATACCGCCCACCGTAAAGATGTCTCTGGCCAATAGATCCACTGGCAGGAAGGATACTGGATACACGTCGGTATTGAGGAACTGTATGCCCAGCATATCCTCCAGTTGACTGACCAGTCCCGGCACAGCCAGACTTCCCAGCGCACCGACAACACTGCCCAGCACAACACCTACCAGGCCAATCATTGCACCCTGTAGCACGAAAATCCACGCGATATCCGGGCCGGTGGCGCCGAGTGTCCGCAAGATGGCGATATTGCCCTGCTTGTCCAGCACCACCAACACCAGCGACGATACGACGTTGAAAGCGGCTACCGCAATAATCGAAAACAGCAGAATCGACACCATGTCGCGCGACAGCTGAATGGCAGCGTAGAGGTTACCGTGCGTCAGCATCCAGTTACTGCTGTAGTAGCCCGGCGGCAGAATCTCCTGCAATTCCCAGCCGATCTGCTGTACGTCAAAAAGCCGATTGGTGGACACCCTGAAACCGCTGACGCGACCATTGAGCCCCGCGAGTTCTGATGCCAGTTCCAGGTGCACTAGAGCGACGCTTTGGTCCAGCTCCGTTCCGGTATTGAGAATGGCACTTAGCTGCACCGTTTGAAAGCGCGCGGGACCCATCGCACCCGCCTGCCCGGAGCCCGGCACTATCAGGTTCAATCGCTCTCCGATTTTCACACCCAGATTCTGCGCAACACCTGAACCGAGAATGAGACCGTTGTCCTGCTGCTGGAAATTATCGGCGTCACTCGGGTTCAGGTATGCCGCGATCGACTGGAAGGCATCGGATTCGTCGATGGCGAGCCCGATACCCCGCACGGTTTCTATATCGGTACCGCGCGTGACAAGCGCATCAAACTGGGCGAAGGGTGTCACCTCCTCCACCGCCGGGTGACGCCTGATCACCTCCATCGCCTGCGCCTCGTTATCGATAGGCATCGCCGAGTACACCGACAGGTGGGGAACCAGCGAGAGAATGCGCTCACGCATCTCCTTGTCAAAGCCATTCATGACCGACAGCACAATGATGAGCAGACTGATCGCCAATACCAGCCCCAGCATGGAGAGCGAGGACAAAAACGCCGACAGGTGGCCCTGGCCAAACGCAAACGTATAGCGTACCGCGATACGCAAGCGCTCCAGACGGGTCACTGCAACTCCTGCAGGACGCCGTCGCGCAGTTCCAGCGTACGGTTCATATGCGCGGCAATGGCCGGGTCGTGCGTTACCACAACGAAGGATGCGAGATCCTGCCCGAGTTCATCGATCAGCGCCAACACCTGCGCCGCGGAGCGCGGATCCAGGTTGCCCGTGGGCTCGTCCAGCAGCACACAATCGGGATGGGTGACGAGCGCCCTGGCAATCGCGACGCGCTGCCGCTCGCCACCTGACAACTGTGCGGGACGATGCGACAGGCGATGCCCCATTCCCACTCGCTCCAGCATTGCCTGTGCGGCCTGCCAGGCGGCTTTGCGAGTGCTGCCACCGATCAGCAGCGGCATCGCAACGTTTTCCTGAGCGTCGAACTCCGGCAACAGATGGTGAAACTGATAGACAAAGCCCAACTGTTCATTGCGCAGCCGGCACAATGCGGCCTCGTTCAGTTGGGTGAGATCCCTGCCGCGCATCAATACCTTGCCACTACTGGGGTAATCGAGGCCTCCCAACAGGTTCAACAGGGTGGATTTGCCCGAACCGGAGCCACCGACGATGGCGATTTTTTCGCCGGCCAGAAGTGTCAGATCCACACTGCGCAGCACTGTGACAGATTTGTCACCGTCGTCGTACACACGACACAGTGCCTCACACTGCAGTACCACATCATTCATAACGCAACACCTCGGCTGGCGCGATACTGGCGGCTCGCCACGCGGGATACAGGGTCGCCAGCAAACTCAAAATGAAAGAGGCCAGCACCACCATAGCCACATCAAGCCCCTGCAAATCAGCGGGGAGTTCACTGATAAAGTAAACGGTAGGGTCAAACAGTTTTACGCCCAGTAGATTTTCTGCTGTCGCAGTAATCGCCGCGATATTCGTCGCAAGGAGCGCACCGAGCAGAGCACCGACGGTGATACCCACGCCGGCGAGTACCAGCCCGTGCGCGACAAAGATCGCCATAATACCGCTGGCGCGCGCACCCATGGTACGCAGTACAGCAATATCACGGCGTTTTTCCGCCACCGACATTACCAGCGTGGACACAATATTGAAGGCCGCCACTGCTACCACGCTCAGCAACAGCAGGCTCACCATAATCTTTTCCAGCTTGACGGCGCGGAACAGTGAGCCCTGGGTCTGGCTCCAGTCTTTTACGATGTAGCTTTCTGGCAGTTCAATCGCCAGTGCCCGCATGATGTCCGGCGCATCAAACAGATCGCGTGTTTTGACCTGCAGGCCGTCTACCCTGCCCTTGCTACCCAACAGTTTTTGCCCCGTTGATAACGAAATATACGCCTGATAGGCATCCGGCTGAGCACCGATCTGGAAAAGGCCGGTAACCTGCAGCCGTTTGCTGCGCGGGAACAGACCGAGAGGCGTTACTGTCAGTCGCGGCACGGTGACCTCAACGTAGTCTCCCGGGACAACGCGCAGCATGCTCGCCAGTGTCGCGCCGAGTATCACATTGAAACCATCGCCCTCCAAACTGTCCAATTCACCGGAAATGATCGCGGAAGGCAGGTCGGATACACCGCTCTCCAGTTGCGGATCGACCGCCGTGAGTACAACGGCGCGTCGGCTGCCGCTATTTCCAATAATGGCTTTCTCGGAGATATACGGCGCCACTGCGATGATGTCGGGTGCCGCTGCTATCTGCTGCTGCAACTGGGGCCATTGCGCGATACCGGCGCTGTCACTTTCGACAAATCCGTGTGGAACCAGCGACAGGATACGGCCGCGCAGTTCCCCAGCAAAGCCATTCATTATCGACAGCACGACAATCAGACTGGCTACACCCAACACCATACCGAGCATGGACACCGTGGCTATAACAGAGGTAAAGCGATTGCGTTTGCGGCTAAAACTGTAGCGCACACCAATAAAGGGTGCGTAATTCGCAATGGTGGTGCCAGAAGCGCTCACGTCGGCTATCCGTTGTTATTCGTCAGCCTGATAGTAGAGGTCTGCTTTTTTCTTCGACGTATCACCACCGCGGGTCTCTTCCTCACAGCGCTGTGGATTGCCCCCGCAGAGTTCGCAGGCGGTATCGACGCCCAGTGCGCCCATGCCGCCACAGGACCCTTTGATCGGCGAGCGCCCGGCAATAACGCCAACGGCCATCGCCCCGATGACCAGGCCGAATACCAGAACTGTGATTACAAAAAGTGCCATTTGCCTACTCTTCCTTTCGGGAACGCCTTACAACGCTTGCTGGTCGAGATAGCGCGAAAACTGCGCTGTGTGACTGTGTTTAAAGTCGCCATTCACGCTACGTATGAAATATACCGCCAATCCCTCTGCTTTCGCCACTGCCATCGCTCGCTTGTGACCGAGCACGATAAGTGCCGTCGCCCACGCATCAGCTACCATACAGCTTTGATGCACCACCGTCACCGACACCAGATCGTGTTCCACCGGGTAGCCGGAGCGCGGATCAATTGTATGCGAGTAACGCTGGCCCTCAGACTCGAAATAATTGCGGTAGTCGCCAGAGGTCGCCAGTGCCACATCGGTCAGGCTTATTGCGGTGGCCACTGAACGCTCACTGCTATCGGGCTGCTCAATTGCGATTCGCCAGGGGTCATCCCGGGCACTGAGGCCCGACAGCCGCATTTCACCGCCCACCTCCAGCATAAAACGCGTGATACCCTGGGACAGAAGCCAGTCGGCCACCTGATCGACGGCATAGCCTTTGGCCAACGATGAAAAATCGACAGCCAGCATACTGCTTTTGCGCACGCGGTACTGTATCGGGTCGAGCTCAATATTCTGTTGTCCCACCAGCCTCATCGTTTGCGCGACTTCAGAGTCTGATGGGGGAATACCGGCGACGCCATCGGGGCCGAACCCCCATAAATCCACCAGCGGCGACACTGTCACATCGTAGGCACCATCACTGCGCTCTCCAATATCCAGTGCTGTCTTCATCACCTCGATGAAATCCCCTGATGGCTTGAACCATTTACCGGGCGAAGTCATGTTGAAGTAGCTGATTTCAGAATCGCGACGGTAGGTGGACATACTGCGATCGACCCGCTCCAGCGCAGATTCGATACCCATCAGCAGTTCGTTTTCATCCGGCCCTGTTTCGACCGGGATATAACTCAAGTGCCAAACAGTACCCATGGTGGCGCCGGACAGTTTGGCCGGTTCATTTTTTCCCGCACAACCTGCCAGAATTACCAGAGCGATAAAACAACAAAGCCACTCACGCGAGTGGCTTTGAATGAGGACAGACAACCGCTTAACCACCGAAATCGTCGAGCATGATGTTTTCCGGCTCAACACCGAGCGAGGTTAACATCTGGATAACAGCGGAGTTCATCATCGGCGGACCACACATATAGTACTCGCAGTCTTCAGGGGCTGGATGATCCTTGAGGTACTCTTCAAACAACACATTGTGAATGAAACCAGTATAGCCTTCCCAGTTGTCCTCAGGCTGCGGATCAGACAGCGCCACATGCCATTCGAAATTGTCATTTTCAGCGGCCAGTTGATCGTATTCATCCTCGTAGAACATTTCACGCAGCGAGCGCGCGCCGTACCAGAAGCTGATTTTACGCTTGCTGTGCAGGCGTTTGAGCTGGTCGAACAGGTGCGAACGCATGGGCGCCATGCCTGCGCCGCCGCCGATGAATACCATCTCGGCATCGGTATCCTTGGCAAAAAACTCGCCGAAGGGACCGTAGACCTTCACCTTGTCACCGGGCTTGAGACCGAACACCCAGGAAGACATCTGTCCGCAGGGAATACCCTCACTGCCGGGTGGCGGTGTTGCAATCCGGATATTGAACTTCACCAGCCCTTTTTCTTCGGGATAGTTGGCCATCGAGTAGGCACGGATAACCGTTTCCTCAACGACGGACTCGAGTTTGAAAAAGCCAAAGCGCTCCCAGTCACCGCGATACTCTTCTTCGATATCGAAATCAGAATATTTGACGTGGTGCGGCGGACATTCCAGCTGCACATAGCCACCGGCGCGGAAATCGACGTTCTCGCCCTCCGGCAGCTTCAGTGTGAGTTCCTTGATGAAGGTAGCGACATTGGGATTGGACTCAACGGTACACTCCCACTGCTTGACGCCGAACACCTCATCGGGGACGCGAATTTCCATATCCTGCTTAACAGAGGCCTGGCAACTCAGGCGCCAACCCTCAGCGGCTTCGCGGCGATTAAAGTGCGCTTGCTCTGTCGGCAACATAGAGCCGCCACCTTCGTTGATAATGCACTTGCACTGTGCACAGGTACCGCCGCCGCCACAGGCCGAGGGCAGAAACAGATCGGCTTCCGACAGCGTCTGCAGTAACTTGCCGCCGGCGGGCACGGTAATGGTTTTCTCACCATTGATGAGAATATTCACCGCACCGCTGCTCACCAGGCGTGAGCGCGCCAGTAAGATTATGGCCACCAGCAACAGCACGATGACTGTGAACATGCCGACGCCAAATACAATTGTCATTTCCATATCTGCTAAACCCTGCTTAGATATCGATGCCGCCGAAGGACATAAAGCCCAGTGCCATCAGGCCGGCGGTAATGAAAGTGATACCCAGCCCCTGCAGCCCCTGTGGCACATCAGAGTATTTGAGCTTCTCACGAATGCCTGCGAGTGCGACCACGGCCAGCGCCCAGCCCACACCCGAACCAATGCCAAACACGACACTTTCGGCAAAATCATAGTCGCGCTCCACCATGAACAGCGCCGCGCCCAAAATCGCGCAGTTCACTGTGATCAGGGGCAGAAACACACCTAATGCGTTGTATAGCGCGGGAATGAACTTATCGAGGAACATTTCCAGTATCTGAACGATAGCTGCGATCACGCCGATGTATGACAACAGGCCGAGGAAGCTCAAATCCATGTTGGGATAACCCGCCCAGGCGAGAGCGCCGTCAGCCAACAGGTAGGTATAGATCAGGTTGTTGACCGGGACCGTGATGCCCAGTACTACGATTACCGCGATGCCCAGACCGATGGCGGCGTCCACCTTTTTCGAAATAGCGAGAAAGGTACACATGCCCAGGAAAAAGGCGAGCGCCATATTTTCGATGAATATGGAGCGGACAAATAAACTGAGTAAGGCTTCCATCTACACGCCCTCCCCGACCGGTGTATGTTTGGCAAGTTTGAATTCGGGCTCCTCTACCTGTTCAGTGCGCACGCTGCGCAGCACCCAGATAAATCCGCCGATCAGGAAAAATGCGCTCGGTGGCAACAGCAGCATGCCGTTTGGCACGTACCAGCCGCCCTCAGTGACCAGCGGCAGAATTTCAAAGCCCATCAGTTTGCCGGAGCCGAACAGTTCGCGAACCACCGCGACAGCAATCAGTACCACGCTGTAGCCCAGGCCATTACCGACTCCGTCCATAAAGCTGGGCAGCGGAGGATTTTTCATCGCAAAGGCCTCGGCGCGTCCCATCACAATGCAGTTGGTGATGATCAGGCCGACGAATACCGACAACTGCTTACTGATCGTGAAGGCATAGGCCTTGAGGAACTGATCTACCACAATTACCAGCGAGGCAATGATCACCATCTGCACAATAATGCGGATGCTGCCGGGTATGTGGTTGCGTATCGATGAAATAAACATCCCGGAAAAAGCGGTGACCACGGTCAGCGCCACACACATCACCAGCGTCACCTGCAACGAGGAGGTAACGGCCAGCGCCGAGCAGATACCCAGAATCTGCAGTGCAATAGGGTTATTCTTGAATATGGGCCCGGTAAGGGTTTCTTTAATGGCTGTCATAATCAGGCCTCCCCTGCTCGTAGATTGTTCAGGAACGGCTTAAAGCCGTCTTCACCAAGCCAGAAATGGACAAGGTTGGTGATGCCCTTACTGGTGAGTGTCGCTCCGGCCAAACCGTCGATCTCCCAGTTCGCGGATGCAGCATCGGGGTCTACTGCCCCTTTAACGAGTCCAATTTCCACGTCGCCGTCCCGGTAAACCAGTTTACCCGGCCACGACGCCTTCCAGCGCGGATTGTCAACTTCACCACCGAGGCCGGGAGTTTCACCGTGTTCATAGAAACCCAGACCGGCGATGGTATTGGCGTCCGATTCCAGCGCGATGAACCCGTGCAGCGTCGACCACAGGCCATAGCCGCGAATCGGCAGAATGATTTTCTCAATATCTCCCTGCGGGTTCTGCACGATATAAATCAGGGCGTAATCCTCGCGTCGCGAGATTTTCGCCAGATCCTCTTCCGGTGTCAGTTCCTCTGATCGACTCGGATCCTTGGCGGCTTTGCGCTGATCGTATTTCTCGATATTCACAGCGTCATCCGCAAATTTGCCTGTCGTCAGGTCGACTACGCGGGTCTTGATCTGCGCGAACTGCTCGTCAATGGATTCGCCTTCAACCAGCATGCCGGCCGCCGCGAGGATATTGCGCTTGCGATCGAGGGTCTTGTTGACCTCCTGTACCGGCTTGAGCACCACCACGGCAGTAGAGACGATCACTGAGCACACAATACAAAGCGCAAAGGCAACAATCAGTGTTTTCTTGATGCTGTCGTTACTGGACACGGGCAAGCCTCCGTTTGACATTGGCCTGCACCACAAAGTGGTCCATCAACGGCGCAAACAGGTTGGAGAACAGGATGGCCAGCATGATTCCCTCCGGAAAAGCCGGGTTAACGACGCGGATCAGGACGGTCATCACGCCGATCAGAATACCAAACGCCCACTTGCCGCCATTGGTCATCGCGGCGGACACCGGATCGGTTGCCATAAAGACCATGCCGAAGGCGAAACCACCGGTCACCAGATGCCAGTACCAGGGCATACCGAAGGCCGGGTTGGTGTCGGAGCCCACGGTGTTGAGCAGTGTCGAAAAGGCCACCATGCCCAGGAACACGCCGAGCATGATGCGCCATGACGCGATTCGGGTGATCAGCAGCAACACCATACCCAGCAAAATCGCGAGAGTGGATGTTTCACCGATGGAACCCGGTATGGAACCGATAAAGGCCTCTGTCCAGGTCCACGACTGTGTCATCGCATCCATACCGCCAGATGCGACTACCGACAGAGGTGTGGCGCCGGTGTGGCCGTCTACCGCCACCCATACGGCGTCGCCTGACATTTGTGCGGGATAGGCGAAGTACAGGAACGCCCGGCCCACCAGCGCCGGATTGAGGAAGTTCTTTCCGGTGCCGCCAAATACTTCCTTGCCAATGACCACGCCAAAACTGATGCCCAGCGCGACTTGCCAGAGAGGAATATCCGGCGGGCATGTCAGCGCAAACAGGATCGACGTGACAAAGAACCCCTCGTTGACTTCGTGTCCACGCTTCACCGCGAACAGTATTTCCCAGGCGATACCGACCAGAAACGTCACTATATAGATGGGCAAAAAGAAAACCGCACCGTACCAGAAGCAATCCCAGATACTGCTGGCGTCATACCCCGCGATCAGCTCAATCAGCCAGCCGCGCCAGCCTTCGACTGCGGTACCGGCGGCCATTACGTCATTGGCCTGGAAACCCAGGTTATACATGCCGTAGAACATGGCCGGAAAGGCAGCGAGCCAAACCGTGATCATAATGCGTTTGAGGTCTACACCATCACGCACGTGTGCCGTCGATTTTGTGACAGAATCCGGTGCGTAGAGGAAGGTGTCGAACACCTCGTAGAGGGCGTACCATTTCTGGAACCGGCCACCTTCCTGAAAGTGGTGCTCCATATTGTCTAGCATTCTTCTCAATCCCACGGCTTAACCCTCCTTCTCGATGCGCGTGAGGTTATCCCGCAGAATAGGCCCGTATTCGTATTTCCCCGGGCAGACATAGCTGCACAGGGCCAGATCTTCCTCTTCCAACTCCAGAGCACCCAATGCCTGGGCCATCTCGGTATCGCCGACTATCAATGCCCGCAGAAGTTGTGTCGGAAGGATGTCCAGCGGCATGACGTTCTCATAACTGCCTACCGGTACCATTGCACGCTCACTCCCGTTGGTGGTCGTGGTCATTGGCAGAGGCTTGGTGCCAAGGAGGCTGGTAAGGTATATCCCGAGATTGGAGTGCTTTTTGAGGCCGGGAGACAACCAGCCCATAAACTCACGGTGACGCCCCTCGAGCAAGACCGATACCTGATTGTGGTAGCGGCCCAGATACGCCGTGCCACCCTGAACCGCCCTTCCGCCAAGCACCGAACCGGATACAATGCGGCTTTCGCCGGTTTTGATCTGGCCGGCACACAGGGCCTGCAAGTCCGCTCCCAGACGCGTGCGCACGAGCCGCGGGTCTTCAACCTGGGGGCCCGCCAGCGCGACGACACGGTTGGTGTAAAGCCGCCCGTCGAGAAACAGCCGCCCTATCGCAATAACGTCCTGATAACCGATAGTCCAGACAGATTTATCGGCATTGACGCCTTCAAGGAAGTGTACGTGGGTGCCGGCGAGTCCGGCCGGATGGGGGCCGCCAAACTGTGCCACTTCAATATTGGAGGCCGACCCCTGGGGTATGTTCGCTCCAGCGGCGGTGCAAAGATAGAGTTTACCCTGGGTGAGACGCGCCAGCAGGTCCTGTCCGAGACTGAAAGCCTCTGCCTGTTCGGCGATGATCACTGCGGGGTCAGCTGCCAGTGGATGGGTATCTATTGCAGTAACAAATATAGCAGCAGCTTCGGAGTCCAGTGCGGGCACCTTGCTGAACGGCCGGGTTCGCAGTGCTGTCCACTGGCCACTGCGCACCAACTGCTCGCGAATAGCCTCGGCGTCGGGGAGCGAGGTGGCGGTACAGGTTGCAAATGCCTCGGCATCATCGCCGTCGATATCGATGACCACTGACTGCAGTACCCGTTTGGCACCGCGGTTAATGGCCGCAACCACGCCTGCTGCGGGCGCGGTATAGACCACGCCTTCCGTCTTTTTGTCGCTGAACAGTTCCTGTCCCAGCTTGACGCGGTCGCCTTCACGCACCGCCATCGTGGGTTTCATCCCGACATAGTCGAATCCCACCAGCGCCACCGCACGAACAGGTGGTGCGTCTTCAATAACTTGCCGGGGGGCTCCCTGAATCGGAATATTCAAGCCCCGCTTGATCTTGATCATACGATCTGCCTACAGCTTCAAAACAATTGTGAGTGAACTGAAATTACCGCAGAGACTCCCTGCTGTTGGCCGAAATCCGCCCCGAAAAGCGTCGAGCTCTGGCACTGGTCTGTCACTGGAATTCAAGCCGCGCGCATTATACCGGATAGGGTCCCTAAAAAACCACTCTGGTTGACGCTGAAGTCTGAATCTTAAGGAGATTTATAGTGCCCCGTGATCCCGATCAATTCAAGCGGCCGTTAAAAACACCGAAATGCCCGGCCGCTGCCTACAATCCTATCAGGACTTCGGGTAGACCGGGTACTCAAGGCCCGCCATCTGCTCCAGAATGCGGTAGACCTGACAGCTGTAGCCAAATTCATTGTCATACCACAGATAGACCACAGCCTGCTTGCCGTTCACGATCGTTGCCTTGGCATCGAAAATACAGGCGTGTCGTGAGCCGACAAAGTCGCTGGAGACGACTTCAGGAGAGGCTGAGTAGTCAATTTGATTGCGCAGTGGAGAATGCAGCGCCTGATAGCGCATGAATTCGTTGAGTTCCTCGACCGAGGTCTCACGGCTGAGTGTCAGATTCAGAATCGCCATGGAAACGTTCGGGGTGGGCACACGGATAGCATTTCCTGTCAGCTTTCCCGCCAATTGCGGCAAAACTTTGGCAGCAGCCACGGCCGCGCCCGTTTCGGTGATCACCATATTCAGAGGTGCGGCGCGCCCGCGACGGGATGCGCTGTGGTAATTGTCGATCAGGTTCTGGTCATTGGTAAACGCGTGGACAGTCTCCACATGCCCGGCGACGATACCAAACTCGTCATCGATCGCCTTTAGCGGCGGCGCAATGGCATTGGTGGTACATGAAGCGGCCGAGATAATCGTGTCTGCAGGGTCGATTATGTCATTGTTGATGCCGGCAACCACATTTTTCAGAGAACCTTTGCCCGGAGCAGTGAGCAGTACTTTACTGACGCCCTTGCTGTTGAGGTGCTTGGAGAGACCGGCCTCATCGCGCCAGACGCCCGTATTGTCGATGATAATGGCGTTATTGATACCGTACTGCGTGTAGTCGATATTGTCGGGTGCGTCGGCGTAAATGACCTTGATTTCATTGCCGTTTGCGACAAAAGACTGGCGCTCTTCATCCATGCGGATGGTGCCGTCGAAAGCGCCGTGAACCGAGTCGCGCCGCAACAAACTGGCGCGTTTTTCCAGATCGTTCGCCGCCTTGCCCTTGCGTACCACAATGGCCTTCAGGCGCAGGGTGTCACCACCGTTGGTCTGGTCGATCAGAATGCGTGCCATCAGGCGTCCGATACGGCCAAATCCGTAAAGCACCACATCCTGCGGCTGTTCCAGGGGTTTGCCTTTGAATCCGACCAGTTCGCCCAACTCGCGGTCGAGGTACTGCTCGAGGCTGAGGCCTTCGGCCACACCATCCACAGAATAACCGACAGCGAGTCGGCCTACATCTATATGGGCTGGCCCGAGATCCATCTGGCTCAGCCAATTAAAGACGGGGAAGGTTTCCTTCTCGGAGAGCTCATTGCCCTCCACCTGGCGCACGTACCGGTGATCTTTCATGATTTCCAGCACGGAGCGGTTCACCAGAGGCTTGCCGTAGATGTAACACTCCACGTTTTTCTCACGGCACAACCGACCCACCAGAGGGATCATACCCTCGGCCAGGGCCTCGCGCTGTTTCCAGTCTTTGAAGTAGTCGTCGGGACGCGTACGCTTGCGATTGTTCGCCATTGGATACCTTAAATTTGCGCAAGAAAGTTTAGGGCGCGTATTATTATCCGTGGAGATATACGGCGCAAGCCGCTATCTGGCAAATTCACGGTCCGATCACACTTTGGGCTGGC
>TARA_R110002049_G_scaffold66157_4_pt1 | contig 18574 bp, 14 predicted proteins | sample TARA_R110002049 | Tara Oceans TARA_R110002049 (sample SAMEA4396941) | marine metagenome | biome: Polar Biome; feature: [SRF] surface water layer (ENVO:00010504); material: water (ENVO:00002006), including particulate matter (ENVO:01000060) such as... | depth 5 m | reverse complement strand
GCGCGCACCATCCTCAAACACATCATCGTACTCACTCCACTGCCCGCCCGGCTGAGCCTGGGTTTGTGCGTGGGCCTGCAAAGAGACAGGTAGGGCAATCACCAGCGTCGTAACCAGCGCGGAGAGAAGACGAAAAGCATGCATAAGGAAGTGCCTATTAACGGGATCAATAGCGCTAAGCGTAGCACGGCGTTCGCGGCTGGCTAGCGTGGAATAACGAGAAGCGAAGTATGACTAAGATTCATGGTGTTTGCTCATAAAGAATGATTAGATGAGGAGAGACGATAACCAGGAGCGCCGCATGGATGACTTTTCGCCCAATGACCTAAAAACCATTCTTCATTCCAAGCGCGCTAACCTCTATTACCTTCAGCATTGCCGAGTGTTGGTGAACGGTGGCCGTGTCGAGTACGTCACCGATGAAGGCAGCAAATCCCGCTATTGGAATATCCCCATTGCCAACACTACCTCGATACTGCTGGGTACCGGCACCTCGATTACCCAGGCAGCCATGCGCGAGCTTGCCAAGGCGGGCGTATTAGTCGGGTTTTGTGGCGGCGGCGGTACGCCGTTATTTGCTGCCAATGAAATTGATGTCGATGTCGCCTGGCTGACCCCGCAAAGCGAGTACCGGCCCACGGGGTACCTGCAATACTGGGTGCGCTTTTGGTTCGATGATGTAAAGCGCCTGGATGCCGCCCGGGCGTTTCAGCAGGCGCGACTTGCCCGTATCGAAGCGCTGTGGACCAGCCGTGTTATGAAAGATGCAGGCTTTGGTATATCCACTGATCACCTGCAGAGTGCCCTTGCCCATCATCGCGAAGCGATTACCCAAGCCCCCAGCACCGTTGACCTGCTGACCCTAGAAGCACGTTTAACCAAAACGCTGTTCAAGCTGGCGGTGAATGCCGTTGATTACGGGGACTTCACCCGTGCCAAACGCGGCTCGGGCACTGACCCTGCCAACCGATTTCTTGATCACGGCAACTACCTTGCTTACGGCCTGGCGGCGACCGCCACCTGGGTGCTGGGGATTCCTCACGGGCTTGCGGTACTCCACGGTAAAACCCGCCGGGGCGGGCTGGTGTTTGATGTAGCCGACTTGGTAAAAGACGCGGTGATTCTGCCCCAGGCATTTATTTCCGCCATGCGCGGCGATGAAGAGCAGGAATTTCGCCAAGCCTGCATCGAGCGCTTAACGCGCACCGAATCCCTCGACTTTATGATTGATACGCTCAAGGAAGTCGCCCAAGAGCTAGGGCAAGAGTCGGGGGGTGGCGAAGCATGAACGTGCTGTTGATTTCCCAGTGCAACAAAAACGCCCTTAAAGAGACGCGCCGCATCCTTGATCAGTTTGCCGAACGCCGGGGCGACCGCACCTGGCAAACGCCGATCACCCAGGCCGGGCTGGACACACTGCGCAAACTGCTGCGTAAAAAAGCCCGCAAAAACACCGCCGTCGCCTGCCACTGGATTCGTGGTCACGACCACAGCGAACTGATGTGGGTAGTGGGGGATGCTTCAAGGTTTAATATCAATGGCGCAGTGCCAACCAATACCACCGCCCGAGATATATTGCGTCGTCGCGATGAAAACGACTGGCATAGCGGTGAAGATATTCTCCTGCTCACCGCGCTAGCTGCGCTACTGCACGACCTGGGAAAAGCTTGCGACGCCTTTCAGCTACGGCTTAAGGGCAAGCTGGAAGGCCGCAACTTATACCGTCATGAGTGGATATCGCTACGCCTGTTTCAGGCATTTGTGGGTAATGACGACGATGCCACTTGGCTGGCGCGCCTGGCCGAAGGTGACTATCAAGAGCAGGACTGGTTGGAGGGGGTAGAGCGTGATGGTTTGGATGAGGCTACTTCAGCGGTGTTTAGTCATTTGCCGCCGCTTGCCGCTGCGCTTGGTTGGCTAGTACTTAGTCACCATCGGCTGCCCTTAAAGCCGCCGTCGTACGATAACGATATTCCCAGGCGCTGGGGTGGAAGCATCAACCTGCAAGCCGAGCAACTGCCTGCGTTATTTGAGTCGATTAGCGCCGAGTGGAACGAAATTCCTGAGACGCAAGACCCAAATCGCATCGCGCCCTACTGGCAATTTAGTGGCGGGTTACCCGTTAGCACAACACGCTGGAGGGAACGCGGCACAAAGCTTGCCACGCGGTTACAGGCGCGGCTGGACAAAGATGGACATTGGTTGGAGAGCCACTACGTCATGCACTTAGCGCGGCTAAGTTTAATGCTGGCCGATCACCACTACTCAAGCCTGGAAGACCCACTGCATCGAGTGCGTGGTGAGTCCAACTATCCACTGGTTGCCAATACCGTGCGCAAAACCGGCAAACCCAATCAGCCATTGGATGAGCATATTCTTGGCGTCGAAAAGCACGCCGCCGCGGTCGCCCGTGCGCTGCCTAGCGTCGACAGCCACTTGCCCCGTTTAGCCCGCCATAAAGGTTTTCGTAAGCGCAGCAGTCACCCGCGCTTTCGCTGGCAGGATAAAGCCTTTGATCTGGCCCAATCGCTTAGAGAGCGCAGCCAGCGCCAGGGCTTCTTTGGCATCAATATGGCATCCACCGGCTGCGGTAAAACCTTGGCGAATGGGCGCATTATGTACGCGCTGGCCGACCCTCAGCAGGGCGCGCGCTTTAGCATTGCGCTGGGGCTACGCACGCTGACTCTGCAAACTGGTCAAGCCCTTCGTGAGCGTCTGAATCTGGGTGAAGATGAACTCGCCGTGCGCGTAGGTGGCAGCGCCAATAAAGCTCTGTTTGCGCACTACGAGCAAGAGGCCGAAGCCAGTGGCTCGGCATCTAAACAAGCACTTATAGAAGAAGACGCCCACGTGGTGTTTGATGGCAATTTTGATAGCCATCCCGTACTGCGTCGCCTGAACGATGAACCGGGCACCCGCGCGCTAATCGCCGCACCTATTTTGGTATGTACCGTTGACCACCTTGTGCCCGCCACGGAAAGCACGCGTGGTGGCCGGCAAATCGTGCCCATGCTGCGCCTGATGAGCAGCGACTTAGTGCTTGATGAAATAGATGATTTCGATATCAACGACCTGCCCGCGCTTACCCGGTTAGTCAATTGGGCAGGGCTTTTAGGTTCACGGGTACTGCTTTCCTCAGCCACGTTGCCACCTGCGCTAGTGGAAGGTTTGTATGAAGCTTACCGCCATGGACGGGAAGCTTTTCAGCGTCACCGTGGCGAACCGGGTTTAGCGACAGATATTTGCTGTGCATGGTTTGATGAACATGACCGCCAGCACCATAACTGCGCTAACGGCGAAACCTTTCAAGCCGCTCACCATGGCTTTGCCAAGCGCCGTTTAGAGCGCCTAGCCGCCAGCCCGGTACGCCGCCGTGCAGATATTTTACCGTTACCTGCAATGGGCAAACGCCCGGAAGAGATCAGGCCCGCCATTGCGACCCTGTTGCGTGAAAATGCGCTCGCGCTCCACCAACAGCATCACTCCGTTGATCCCCACTCAGGCAAACGCGTCAGTTTTGGCTTGATTAGAATGGCCAATATTGACCCATTGGTAGATGTGGCCAAGGCGCTGTTTCAGCAGGGTGCCCCTGAGGGGGTGCGACTTCACCTGTGCGTCTACCATTCCCGCCACCCATTAGTCATGCGCTCAGAAATTGAGCGACGGTTGGATAAAACGCTGCAACGGGCTGAACCGGATCGCGTTTTCCAACAACCGGATATCCGCCGCCTGCTGGATAGCAGCGAAGAAAATGACCAGCTGTTTATCGTTTTAGGCTCGCCAGTCACGGAAGTAGGTCGCGATCATGATTACGATTGGGCGATTGTCGAACCCTCCTCCATGCGCTCAATTATTCAGTTAGCGGGCCGGGTTCGCCGCCACCGCGAGCAGGCCTGTGATGTGCCGAATATTCTGTTGTTAGATGCCAACTTAAAACACCTGGAACGCCCGAGTGATCCTGCCTTTCATAAGCCCGGCTTTGAAACCAATGAACAATGGCGGCTGAGCAGCCATTCATTAACCACGATACTCGCCGCAGACGAATACCAGGTGATCGACGCCCGCCCCCGCGTGCTGGCGCGGGAAACGCTGCGTGCCAAAGATAGCTTGGTAGACCTGGAGCATGAGCGGCTGCACCAACTAATGATTGAACAGCCCGCCGAGCCATTGACCAAAAAAGAGGTAAGACTAGGAAAAACGCCTAAATCATCGCCATTAGGCGCTTACAGTTGGTACGCCATGCCTCAGTTGCACTTAACCGGCGTAATGATTCAGCGCCAGCCGTTTCGTCAGCAAACACAAAAGGAACTGGCCCTGGCGCTGCTGCCCGATGAAGGCGGCGAAACCTGGACACTGCACCGAGTGGAAGATGGTGACAAACGGGGTGAAAAGCTCTACGTGCCAGTAGAAGAGAGCCTGCTCAAACGAATTGACGTAACAAACGAACAGGGCGAGCGGATTCAACCCTGGGGTGCAAGTGACTATCTAACGACTCTCGCTGACCTAGCGGAAGATTTGGATATCTCGCTGGAAAGAGCCGCGCGTACCTTCGGCACCGTCACGGTTTCAGAAAGCACCAACGGCTGGTGGTACCACCCAGTGCTGGGATTTTCGAAAAGGAAATAAGGGCCGGTGATAGACTCCGGCCCGCTGCCTGTACGGCAGTTAATTTGTGAAGCGTTAACTGATATTTCTTAGCTGGCTACTCGCCAGCACTTATAAATATACCACACGCATAGCCAAAAATTACGATTTAATAGAAGAGTAAACTGATAGGTTGTTTTTACGAAAAATACGGCTTATGATTGAAATCACTCAGCAGCTGGCACTGCCGAGTGGTGAGACAAAAAACAGGTTGGTAACTGCTGAAAGCAGTAAGGAGGTGAGAGAGTGGTTGGCTATTGCTCCGTTAGAAGAGTTTAGCGTTTTCCAACACGTCCCGAGGTATCTTGCCTCGGGGCATATTTTGGCACGAATTTTCGTGTTCCCCAAATACGAATTTTTAAGGATAAAAAATGCCCGCTATCCCAAATGGTAGTTGGCGGCAGCTCCGAACAATGATCGAAGCCTTTCTTAAAGAACGCTTCGATACCAAAGCGGAGAAGCTAGCTCCCGACGATCCGAAATACCAGGCGCTGGTTGAGCAGTTTCAGTTTGATAATTGGATAGAGAATGCCGCCAAGCGCGTTGGCCAACTGCAAGTTGTAACCCACTCCCTCAAACCCATTCATCCTGACGCGAAAGGCTCCAGCCTTTACGCCCCACCTGAATCACTAAACAGCCATAACCTTGTCGGCAGCCATACGCTACCCGCTGATTTTGCAGGTGATGTAGTGGGTAACGCCGCCGCTTTGGATGTTTACAAATTTTTGAAGCTGGAATTTGAAGGCAAATCGCTACTTGAGTGTGCCCTGGAAAATGATAGCGAGTTTGCCAACGCGTTAAGCGATAACCCTGAGCAAGCCCAGGCGTGGATCAGTGCCTTTGCAGCGATTACGGAACCGCGCGGTGTACACGCCTCCCACACTCGGGGCAAGCAGCTCTATTGGTTGGTGGGCGAGGACACCCTAGATGATGAAGACTTCCACCTGCTAGCCCCACTTTATGCCACCTCGCTGGCCCACCGCGTATTTCAAACCATTAACCATGACCGCTTTAGCGAAGAGGCTAAAGAGGCACGTAAAGCTAAACGGGAGGGCAACTACGCTGAGCAACCCGTTCACAGCTACCCCAACTTGGCCGTACAAAAAATGGGCGGCACCAAGCCGCAAAATATCTCGCAGCTGAATAGCGAGCGGGGCGGTAACAACTATTTGTTGGCGTCGCTTCCGCCCAGTTGGAATGTCCGTGATATTCGCCCACCGCTAAAAGTAGCATCGGTTTTCTCCCATCCAGGCGTATTTGGCAGCCGCTCAGAAGTGCGCGCCCTTGTTAAAGACCTCAAGCGCTTTCTGGAGACCAACCCCTCTACCGACATGCACACCCGCGATTTACGTGATGACTACACCGCCATGCTGATGGATGAACTGGCGCTGTTTGCCATGCAAATGCACAGCCTACCTGCCGGGTGGAGTGTGGATGAAAAATGCGAATTGGTCGCCGAAGAAGCCTTTTGGTTAGATCCTGGCCGTGCCGAGGAAGATGCCGCTTTTCGTGAAGCACGAAACAGCGTGGAGTGGGCAGACGAGATTCGCCACCGCTTTGCTAACTGGCTCAATGCTGCGTTGGGTGAAAAGCTCCCATTAGGTGATGTGGAATTTCGCCACTGGCAGAAAACGCTGGCAAAAGATGCCACCCATCAACGCCTGCTAGATCGTGACCGCCGCTGGATGGAAAACCTAATGGAAGACTTAACCAACCTGCCAGGAGGTGATGACGATGAGTGAAGTGAAAAACCTCCTGGTTTTACCACGCCTGCGGGTACAAAACGCTAATGCGATTTCCAGCCCAATGACCTGGGGCTTTCCTGCCATGAGTGCTTTTGTGGGATTGATGCACGCCCTGGAACGCAAACTCTATGCAGCAGGCATCAACGTTTCGCTCGGTAACGTCGGCGTTATCTGCCATGACTTTGAAGCCCAGGCCACTGAAGGCGGCTATATCCGTGGTTTTCATCTCACCCGTAATCCAGTGGATAAAACTGGCGGAACGGCAGCGATTGTAGAAGAAGGGCGCATCCATCTGGATATCACGCTGATCTTCACGATTGATTCAGCCGCGGCAGAAAGTGAGCATGATGAGATTGCCAAACAAATCAGTGAGATCGTTGCAGGTATGCGTATTGCCGGTGGTAGCGTCATCCCTAACCGCGCCGTGCCAAGCCACAAGCAACGCCCGCAATGGGTCGCGCTTGATGACGATGAAGAAAAGCGGCAAAAGCAGTTCGAACGCCTAAAACGGCGCTGGCTGCCGGGCTTTGCGCTAACCCTGCGCGATGACTACCTCGCCGAGCACCACCAGACGCTGCAACAGCAGAACCCGGATGCCAGTTTGCTGGATGCGTGGCTGGATCTTTCACGGCTCAATCACCACTGCGCCCTGGAAAATGAAGGTGAATCCAACGAGAAGCCCGTTTGGCAGGCTCAGCGCCCCTATCGCGGCTGGCTGGTGCCTATCCCTGTAGGTTACGGCGCTATTTCCGATCTATTTAATCCCGGCGAAGTGGCCAATGCTCGCGATGCCAAGACTCAGTTTCGCTTTGTTGAAAGCCTCTACTCCATTGGCGAGTGGGTCAGCCCCCACCGCATGAAGCAACCGGAAGACCTGCTTTGGTACGTTGATAACGACGAAGAAGCGGGACTTTACCGACTCAATAACGATTACCACCTTCGCGCCACTGCCCAGTAAACCAGGAGCTCTATCATGGCTAAAAACGATACCCTTAAAACCGCTTCCGTCCTCGCCTTTGAACGCAAGCTTGATCCTTCCGATGCCCTGCTTTACGCCAGCAGCTGGGAAAAGCGGCAAGATAATCAGCAGTGGCAGCCGGTAGAAGTGCGCGAAAAGTCGGTGCGCGGCACCATTTCCAACCGCCTGAAAGCCAAAGACCAAGACCCCGCTAAGCTAGACGCAGCGATTGAAAATCCCAACCTGCAAACGGTGGATGTCGCCACGCTGCCCCACGATGCAGACACCTTAGTTGCTCGTTTTACGCTGCGCGTATTGGCGGGTGCCGGAACGCCTTCGGCCTGTAATAACGCCGAGTACCAAGCCAAGCTGGAACAGGCAGTTGCCGAGTATAAACAAGCGCAAGGCTTCGGCGAGCTGGCGCATCGCTATGCCAATAACCTCGCTAATGGCCGCTTTCTGTGGCGTAACCGCATGGGCGCTGAGCAAGTCGAGGTAAGCGTTCGCCAATTGGCGCAGGGTAAAGCCACCAAAGAGTGGACGTTTGATGCACTGTCGCTTTCGTTGCGGGCCTTTGAGGAGACCGCCGAGCTTAAAGAACTCGCCGGTGTTATCGCCGCCGCGTTGGTGGGGGAACAGCACTTACTGCTAGAGGTAGTGGCCTATGTGCGCGTGGGCAGTGGCCAAGAAGTGTTTCCTTCACAAGAGCTGATTCTTGAGCGGGGCCGGGGTGATAAGAGCAAAACGCTTTATCACGTCAGCAACATTGCCGGTATTCACTCGCAAAAGTTGGGTAACGCCATTCGTACCATCGACACCTGGTACCCCAATGAAAACGATGATGATCTTGGGCCGATTGCCGTTGAGCCGTATGGCTCAGTGACCACGCAGGGTAAAGCGTACCGCCAGCCCAAGCAGAAAGCTGATTTCTATTCACTCCTAGATAACTGGATGATCAAGGACCAAGTGCCTACGAAGGAAGATCAGCACTTTGTGATGGCGACCCTGATTCGCGGTGGTGTATTCGGCGAAGCGGGGTAAACCATGGATCACTATATCGACATTCGTTTAAGGCCCGATCCTGACTTTGCCCCGGCAATGTTAATGGGCGCGCTTTATAACAAGCTGCACCGGGCGCTGTTTGATTTACATGCCGAAGATGTAGGCGCCAGTTTCCCAGGCTATAGGCACGGTGTTCGCGCTCGCACACTGGGCGATCACCTTCGCTTGCATGGCACGCAAGCACGTTTGCAGCAGCTAATGAGAGCGGACTGGCTAACCGGTATGCGCGACCACACCCAGGTGAGCGAAGTGCTTGCGGTACCTGCAAATACTCAGCATATAAACGTGGCGCGTAAGCAATTTAATACGGGCAGTGAAAGCCGGGCCAAACGTTACGCCAAACGGCATGATATTTCAGAAGCAGAGGCGCGGAAGATTTATGCCAAGTTGGCTGAACGACGCATTGAGCTCCCCTTTGTGCAGATCAATAGCCGCTCCACCCAGCAGCGTTTTAGCCTGTTTATTGAACATAGCAAACCGTTGGCTTCTGCAACGGAAGGCACGTTTAGTCATTACGGCCTAAGCCCCAACGCCACGGTGCCCTGGTTTTGACCCTTTTTTCTAGCATGAAAATTGGCCACCAATAATCAACCACTTAGCGGTGTCACTCTGAAAAGGGTGATACCGCTTTTTTCGGCTAAAGCTCTTTAACAATCAGCACATTAATTTTGGTATGCTCTAGTGCGCTGCCGCCCAGGCAGCTCAGAAAACAGCGTCTTGCCTGTTCCGCACAGCTCCATCGTGCGCTGCCGCCCAGGCAGCTCAGAAAATTGCTCCTGCTGCTGACGAGCTTCCTGGAGCGTGCGCTGCCGCCCAGGCAGCTCAGAAAATCGTAGTCTGCTCGTCTTCGGTCTCCTCGACGTGCGCTGCCGCCCAGGCAGCTCAGAAATTGAAGGTACGCACGCGCTGGCTGGCGCAGAGGTGCGCTGCCGCCCAGGCAGCTCAGAAAGGCCACGCCGATCTGGCTTGGGCGACGATGCAGTGCGCTGCCGCCCAGGCAGCTCAGAAAAGAATCCATTGTTGGCGATAGCGTCAGGTGGGGTGCGCTGCCGCCCAGGCAGCTCAGAAAACAACCTGATCCGCCTCGGCACCATCGCCGAGGTGCGCTGCCGCCCAGGCAGCTCAGAAACACACGATGGCGGGCCTCGCCACGGCGAAACAGTGCGCTGCCGCCCAGGCAGCTCAGAAATATCGTGAGCTGATTTTAAGGCAGCGCCACAAGTGCGCTGCCGCCCAGGCAGCTCAGAAATCGGCAGCGACCCGATTAACCTCTCCGATCGGGTGCGCTGCCGCCCAGGCAGCTCAGAAAGCTGGCAATTGGCAGCTGTTCATCAGAGACGTGTGCGCTGCCGCCCAGGCAGCTCAGAAAAGCTCTCGCCCGTAGCCTCGGCCAGAATGATCGTGCGCTGCCGCCCAGGCAGCTCAGAAAATCTCGTTAGCCCAGGACGGGTTTTCTTCGGCGTGCGCTGCCGCCCAGGCAGCTCAGAAATAGATGAAGCGATTGCGCTTTACTGGCGTCTAGTGCGCTGCCGCCCAGGCAGCTCAGAAACGGAACATGCAGCTCGACCAGGACACCCATCTGTGCGCTGCCGCCCAGGCAGCTCAGAAATAATGCTGATTCCCGGCCAAAACCGCCTCGCGGTGCGCTGCCGCCCAGGCAGCTCAGAAACGCTGCCACCGGTGCTGGCACGCGGCGGGAAGGTGCGCTGCCGCCCAGGCAGCTCAGAAAAAAAGACATCTGGATGCCCTGGGAAGATGAATGTGCGCTGCCGCCCAGGCAGCTCAGAAAAAGCGCCTGTGCGCTTTCCGCAGTTCAGCCCCGTGCGCTGCCGCCCAGGCAGCTCAGAAAGCTTGGTTTTTGATGCTGGGAGAGAACGTCCTGTGCGCTGCCGCCCAGGCAGCTCAGAAAAATACAACGGAAGCGGCTTCTGTCGATGCCTCGTGCGCTGCCGCCCAGGCAGCTCAGAAAGTTTCGTGGGCTTTCTAACGAGACCCGAATGCGTGCGCTGCCGCCCAGGCAGCTCAGAAAATACCGCAACAGCGGGATGGTGAGCACGACCAGTGCGCTGCCGCCCAGGCAGCTCAGAAAATACTCGCACACAGGAGAAATGTAATGATCATGTGCGCTGCCGCCCAGGCAGCTCAGAAAGTCAATATTGCGTTCTAGAATGTAACCTTCAAGTGCGCTGCCGCCCAGGCAGCTCAGAAAGCGTGAATTACCCTGTCTGCTAATGATCCATGGTGCGCTGCCGCCCAGGCAGCTCAGAAACAAGCCGGTAACCGCCAAGGAAGGGTTAAGCCGTGCGCTGCCGCCCAGGCAGCTCAGAAAGAGAAGGAATCGACCGAGCTGGTCACCGTGCCGTGCGCTGCCGCCCAGGCAGCTCAGAAAGAGTCGATGCTAATGGCGTTAACATCGGGATGGTGCGCTGCCGCCCAGGCAGCTCAGAAAATAAACCCAGCTTATTACCAGGCGGTGTAAGCGTGCGCTGCCGCCCAGGCAGCTCAGAAAACATATCGTAGTGATGGGCGCGGAACCCCTCGGTGCGCTGCCGCCCAGGCAGCTCAGAAACGTAGCCTTCCCCGTTTTGTGCCGCTCTGGCGGTGCGCTGCCGCCCAGGCAGCTCAGAAAATTCGCGTTTGAGTCGCGCGGCTTCGGCCGCTGTGCGCTGCCGCCCAGGCAGCTCAGAAACGCGCCCGGTCCGCCGTATCCAGCCAAGCCAGTGTGCGCTGCCGCCCAGGCAGCTCAGAAAGAAAGACTCTTGACCCTTGTAAACAAGACCTGGTGCGCTGCCGCCCAGGCAGCTCAGAAATTCTAGCGCGTTAGTGCCATTGGTCTTGATGAGTGCGCTGCCGCCCAGGCAGCTCAGAAATGGCATGGCACGAAACCCAGCAAGGCGAGCCGGTGCGCTGCCGCCCAGGCAGCTCAGAAAAGTTCATGTTTTCGTAGTTAGTCAGGTACACGGTGCGCTGCCGCCCAGGCAGCTCAGAAATAGCGTCAGGTCAATACTCGCACCGTTGATCTGTGCGCTGCCGCCCAGGCAGCTCAGAAAAAGGGAAATATATTTCATGTTTCGGCTTAGTCGTGCGCTGCCGCCCAGGCAGCTCAGAAAGTCATTCGCGTATTCCCCTTCGGCGCGCCGTGGTGCGCTGCCGCCCAGGCAGCTCAGAAACGACCCAGTTGAGGCTTGTCGTTAGCTGCATCGTGCGCTGCCGCCCAGGCAGCTCAGAAAGGCAATACCGCCACCGATGCCTAGCGCGGCATGTGCGCTGCCGCCCAGGCAGCTCAGAAATGCGTCTTCGGCGGTGTCGGCTAGGTTGCTGGGTGCGCTGCCGCCCAGGCAGCTCAGAAATCATACAGATCAACAATTTGCCCAAACAGGTTGTGCGCTGCCGCCCAGGCAGCTCAGAAATGCTCGCGCAAGGCTTGGCATTGTTGAACGTAGTGCGCTGCCGCCCAGGCAGCTCAGAAAAGCAATAGAGCGGGCGCCGTCTTGGAACTCGGGTGCGCTGCCGCCCAGGCAGCTCAGAAAATCGTTGTTCCGCTAGTTGACGTGTCAGCCGCGTGCGCTGCCGCCCAGGCAGCTCAGAAAAACTAGAGCGCGGCAGCTTTTACCGTATCATTGTGCGCTGCCGCCCAGGCAGCTCAGAAAACTAGGTTTTAATCTCCCAGTCTTGAATCTGAGTGCGCTGCCGCCCAGGCAGCTCAGAAAACTCGGGGAGAACTCGGTGTAGCTATCGAACGGTGCGCTGCCGCCCAGGCAGCTCAGAAATAAGCTATCACCAACCAGCAACGTGTACAGTGGTGCGCTGCCGCCCAGGCAGCTCAGAAAAGTGGGAAGAACAGCAAAAGCGCGACGCCATCGTGCGCTGCCGCCCAGGCAGCTCAGAAAAGTAGCCGTTCGCGATCAATGCCTCCGTGCCGGTGCGCTGCCGCCCAGGCAGCTCAGAAATGGCTGGTGAGGACATTCTGGTAACTCGCTCGGTGCGCTGCCGCCCAGGCAGCTCAGAAAGACGCTACCGAGCCATTTGAGGCTAGCCGCATGTGCGCTGCCGCCCAGGCAGCTCAGAAATGGATGTGATAGCCAATCTCGCAGATGGCACCGTGCGCTGCCGCCCAGGCAGCTCAGAAAAATGCCCGTGGCCCAACGTGGCGACCCAAGGCGTGCGCTGCCGCCCAGGCAGCTCAGAAAGAGGGGGTCGGCTATTTGTCTCACGAAGGCAGGTGCGCTGCCGCCCAGGCAGCTCAGAAATGGAACCCGCAGTATCATGCGCTCTTGGAAAAGTGCGCTGCCGCCCAGGCAGCTCAGAAAGCTGGATTGCGTGAGGGTTCGACTCCCTTTAAGTGCGCTGCCGCCCAGGCAGCTCAGAAATTCAATCTTTAAGCGGCCTACTATATCTAGCCGTGCGCTGCCGCCCAGGCAGCTCAGAAAAGATAGGATCAAAGGCTGCGTGAGCGCGTTTCGTGCGCTGCCGCCCAGGCAGCTCAGAAATTGGCCGCATCCATGCCGCTGATTGCGGCCTTGTGCGCTGCCGCCCAGGCAGCTCAGAAATCACCAGAAAGCACAACACAACACACCAAGGCGTGCGCTGCCGCCCAGGCAGCTCAGAAAATACCTCTGCACCCTCTTTGCGTATCGTGGGGGTGCGCTGCCGCCCAGGCAGCTCAGAAAAGCGAGGATCTGCCCTATGGGCACCATGTCAGGTGCGCTGCCGCCCAGGCAGCTCAGAAAAGAGCCATGATAAAGCCCGCTAACCTCCACTCGTGCGCTGCCGCCCAGGCAGCTCAGAAACACGCACGCGATTCAGCACCGCTAACACCTACGTGCGCTGCCGCCCAGGCAGCTCAGAAATGGATAAACGTAGGCGACACGACCGACGAAAAGTGCGCTGCCGCCCAGGCAGCTCAGAAACGACTTCTCCACGCAGTATCCGAACAAGTCGAGTGCGCTGCCGCCCAGGCAGCTCAGAAATCATCAAACGCCGCCCGCACGTCAACCACCTCGTGCGCTGCCGCCCAGGCAGCTCAGAAAGCTACCCTCTCGCGCGTAAGCCGTGCAGCATTGTGCGCTGCCGCCCAGGCAGCTCAGAAATGCGATAGTGAGGCCTAAAGCCTGCTGGCTCGGTTCGCTGCCGCCCAGGCAGCTCAGAAATGTTCAAGCGCCCAGGCGTAGGCATCCTGCTCGTGCGCTGCCCAGGTAGCTCAGGTAAACGTCAACGAAGCGCAGAAGTATGGGTGAGAGTACGCTGCCGTCCAGGCAGTTTTGCTAGATTTAAGATGTGTACTGGTAGTATCGCTGTGCGGTGCTTTCGGGGTGCGCTAGCGCTCATGCCAAGCTACAAGTGACGTGCATTGGGCGAGTAAGTGGTTAGGCCTGACTGCTTTCATGCGATTTAGTGCTCGACAGGTTGAAACGTTACCGCTTCATCGAAACTGTACATACACTTTTCTGGAAAAGCGTGCAGCTCGCTATCGGTCTCAATCGCTGCTGCGCGGCGTGCATCTTCGTACGCTTCGCTCATCAGTTCAGGTAATGATGCTTTTAGGCTGGGGTTGTCGTTCAGTAAGCGATTCGTTTTGGCTTGGGCATCAATGATCGTCAACCGCCAGCTACGTGAGCGGCGTTCGGGCTGGTGATCCCATTTCAGCAGGTGCATTAACAGACGAGCCAATTGGCTGACCAGCGCGCGCCGTTCGCTTTTGCCCATGCTCTCAATCTCCTCGGCGAGGTGCTCAAGATCAAGTTGCTCCAGTTTCCCCGCCCGCAGTAGCCCAGCTTGCTCAAGGGCCCAGGCATAGGCATCGTGTTCATAATGTACGGCCATAGTGATACTCCTCTAAAACCGCTAAACCACTTTGCATTTGTTTAGTGTAAACGCAAGAAGACAACAGGCGACAATATTGAAGTGAGTATAAATTTACATGGTGGCTTCTGTTAACTGTTGCTAACGCGGAGTGTGAGGATAGTTTGCCTGCCACCTTAGGTGATTAATTTGCGCTGTAGCTCAGGCAGCTCAGAAAGATGTGGGAGTTCGAGTCTCCCCATCCGCAATAAATATGATAAGTGCCTTTGGTATTGCTGCGCGTAATCGCAAGGCCATCAATGTGGTTGCGATTACGCTACTCAAGAATGGCTGCTTGGCTATTCAAATTCACACAAAAAAGCCATCGCGTTGGATGGCCTCTGTTACTGAAATCAGGAACGCGCTAACGCGTTAATCTTCTTTCGGCGGTGTTTCCATGGCGCGTTTGTCGTCGGGTACCCGTACGATGTGGCCGACTTCGAGCTTGCTGTGGCGTTGGTGGCGGCCTCCGTTGGCGTCGATGATCGCAGCGACTTCGCCGATGCTTACGGCATCATCTTCGCGGTAGGCTTCTACTTTGATGCGTACTATCACGCCTTGGAAACGTGCTGAAATAATATCGCCTGGATCGGGTGCTTTGTGGTTGGGGTCGTTTTTAAAGTATTCCGCTACGCTGGCGCTGCCGGGTTCGTCCCATTCAATATGCTGATGCATTGTGGTCTTCCTTGTCGTGTTGGATGTTGCTTCAGTGTAGTGCGTTCAACCGCTTACTTCCTCAGTGCTGGCGGTGCTTTCTAAATCGCCTGGGCTTGCTGCCTCTGCTCGCGCTTCATTGGCTTGTTTTTCATTCTGCTCTTCAATCTGTTCTTCAGCTTGTGTTCCAGCTTGTTTTTCAATTCCCGCTACGCTGTTTGTTTGCCCCACGTATTGAAACAGGAAGTTGAGCGCGGCGGGTAGGCTGGCGCGCCAAACCTGCCATGTGTGGCCGCCGGGGTAAAGGTCGAGCCTTACCTCGTTGGGTTGAATGCGCTCCATGGCTTGGCGGAGTAAGCGGGCGTGAAATTCTGCATCGTAAACGTCGCTGCGCCCGGCGCTGACATACAGTGGCACGGGGGGAAGGTCGCCTTCTTCATCGGTGCCGTGGGGGGTGACGCGTAGGCGGTATTCTTCTAAATGGGCGGTGTAGTTGAGGGTTTCCCAAAGCTCGCGGTCAAATTGCCCTTGGTCATTTATAAAGGCTGGGTGGCGCCAGGCGGAGGAGTTGCGCGGTGGTAAGGGGACGTAGCTTGCGGGGCTTAGCGCCGCTACGGCAGCAAATAAATCAGGCCGTTCTAGGGCGAAGTTAAGCGCGCCGTAGCCACCGGCGGAAAGCCCCGCTACGCCACGTAGGTGGCGCTCTTGCCCAACGCGATAGGTAGCTTCCACGTGGGGCATTAGGTCATTAAAAAACGCGCTACGGGCGGGTTCGTTGTGACCATCTACCCACCAACTGCGGCTACCGGGCATAATGAAAACTGCTGGGGGTATATGCCCTGCGCGAATTAACCTGTCGGTTACCTGTTGTAAATTGCCGCGGGAAACCCAGTCGCGGTCGGTGCCAAAAGAGCCGTGCAGCATGTAAATGACGGGGTAGGGCGTGGTCGCCTGGGTGTCATAATTATCAGGTAAATACACGCTATAGGGGTAGTCGTAACCGAGGGTGGGTGAGGAAAAATGATGATGCTCAACGTCGCTTGCCAAGCTTTGCCCGCTGAGTGTTAGCCACCCAATAAAAGTGGTGAGTAGGGTGCGACACCGGTAGGAGAGGAAAGGTGGCTTTGGGATGAACACGTTTTCTCCGGAATTAAAATAGTTTAATAAAGTCGGACAGCGCAACGGCACCGGTTGTTCATCGTAGCTATGCAGACTCGTCATGCAGAGCAGGCACGCAGAATAGTTACACAAGGTAGTGATGCAGAATAGCAGGTTAGGCGTATGTAGCGGCGGGAGGCCCAATGCGAAAAGTTGAAGAGATCTATTGGTTGCGTGCTTACGGCTGTATAGCCGTTTTTTTGTTTCATTTATTAGATCACGTCAATCAACGCCTCGATAATGTCGCCACTGATTTAATGCGCCTGCCGCTGGTGCTGGGTACGCCAATCTTTTTGTTTATATCGGTCTTTGTGTTCGCTGTTCGCTACGATAAATCCGTGCCGGAGGGGTTTCTTACTCAGCGCGTAAAGTATGTGATGGTGCCGTACTTTGTGTATGGCTTTATTTATTCCACCGCTGAGTGGTTAAGCCAACAGGCGTCGGATGAGCCGGTGGGGTTCGTGGCTAATGCTATCGAGTATTACGTTTATGCGGGCTGGCATGGCTATTTTTTGATCATTGCGATGCAGTTTTACGTGGCTTATTGGCTGTTTACCCGCTGGCAGCTGTGGCGCTTGAATCCGGTGCCATGGCTGTGGGGTGCCTGCGTTATCAGCATGGCGTATTGGGGGCTGGCTTATTGGTTTGATGTTGATTTGCCCGGCTACCTGCTGTGGATCGCCCCGCTGGGGTGGATCTATGTGTTTTTCCTGGCGCTGGTGCTAGTGCGCTACTACCCGCTAGCCCCAGAGGGCGTACTCGCTGAGCGGCCCACCTGGATGCAGCAACTGGCGCACCCGGTGTGGTTGGTGTTATTGGTGGCGCTAATTATAGCGGCGACGTTTGCGGGTTGGCTGGCGTTTTCATCCAAAGAGGTGTGGGTGATTCCGTTCTTCGTGCTGTTTACGCTTTGCGCCATGCGTTATTTGGCTGGGCGCCAGGCGCCGTTGTGGGTGCGCCACATCAATGCGTATTCGTTTGGGATTTACTTGGCCCACCCCATGTTCTTTGTGCTTGCCGATCTGGTGATTGAGCCTTTTTCGTTGCCGATTGGCGTGTATGCGCTGGTACTCATCGTCGTGGGGCTCGTCGGGTCGGTGGCCCTTAATAAATTGGCGAATACCACCACGCTGGGAGCGATGCTGTTCGGCAAGCGCTTGAAGGTACGTTAATGGGAAAACGTTAGTGCATAAGTCGAAAGGCACGGCTTACCGCTTCGATGTGTAAGCGAGATCCGGGTCGTTAGGCAGTATGGCGGGCGTGTGTTCATCCGCTTGGCTAAGCAAGCGGCCGCTGTACGTTTTTAGGCGAGTGGGGCAGTCATGCAAGCGCTGTAAAAAATCGTCAATCGCGCTGGCGTCATCCAGCTCAGGATCAAATCCACCCAGGCGCTCAAGCCAGGCCCGTCTGACGGCTATGTAGGGCGGTAACAGCAGCGTGCTTGCCAATAAGCGGCGCAGGATGCGTTTGGACAATGACGGCTGAGCAAGGCCAACAATTAAGGCATCAAGGCTGTAGGTGTTTAATTGCGGGTAGAGTGAGCCCCATAGGCTGGCAGGCAGTGGCTGTTTCTGCAGTGCAATAATTAACCACTCAGCTTGGCTGGCAAAGGCAGCTTTATTGAGGCGTGCGCCTAGTGGTAGCTTGGGGGTGATCAAACAATGAGTGTGGTAACGCTGCTCAATCGAGCTGAGACGCGCATGGGCTTGCGTGCTCGTTACCAAAATGGGCAGCAAGTGGTCGGCTACGCCAGAATCACGTATGGATTTTAAGTGGCGTGGCAACATGTTACCCGTCACCATGGCATCAACGATAAAGCAAACCGATCCCATTTGCCGACTCCGATTGTGAGCAAATCTATCAAATTGTAATTTATTGTAGTAGCTGGCTTATTTGCGTAGCAAGTAAAAAAACTTGCGAGCCAAAAAAGAGGGGTCATTATTATTAATGCACTTAATTGGCGCGTAAGACATTATTTTTGCTCTGTATTGGTGCGCCATGGCTTTCTTAAACAGCTTCCGAACCTGTATTTAGCCGCTTTGCGTCATCAAGAGGCATCCTGATCCACTTTTTAACAGTTATAAAACAATTGGTTGCTGTTTTTCTATGCCATATTGGTGCAGAGTTGGCATGCTCTCTGCATTATATTTGCAAGCGGCTAGCGGGCCGTAGGCATAAGTCCTACGACATGCTAAAACGATAGCCGGTTTGAAATGCTCGCTGAGCGATTTGTTCACTAATGTCAGGCAAACGTTGAGCGAACAAGAATGACAAACGTGCGGTTTAGCGCGTATTTTGTCGAACAACACATTTATCGGTAGCTTACAGTCGTTAGCTTTAAGCCACGCTCATACCGGAGGACTCTATGTCAGCCAAGACTCTCGCGCTAATTGAAGAACATGATGTTAAGTGGGTAGATCTGCGTTTCACCGACACTCGCGGTAAAGAACAGCACGTTACTGTGCCTGCTCGCGATGTGAACGAAGAATTCTTTGAGAATGGCCAGATGTTT
>TARA_R110002049_G_scaffold927_4_pt1 | contig 18596 bp, 16 predicted proteins | sample TARA_R110002049 | Tara Oceans TARA_R110002049 (sample SAMEA4396941) | marine metagenome | biome: Polar Biome; feature: [SRF] surface water layer (ENVO:00010504); material: water (ENVO:00002006), including particulate matter (ENVO:01000060) such as... | depth 5 m | reverse complement strand
GAAGTTCATTTCGTTTAATATATTCTAAACCCAGCTGAACATACCTCTCAACAGCGACTTCAGGGTCGGCTTTGTCTGTTAAAGAGCTATTGGATTTAGTGACGCAGGCGCTCATAAGCAAACTCAAAACAACAATAATTAAGAGTGGAACCTTATGGATCTTAGAACCTTTATTTGCATTATCTTTATACATATTTCTTAATAATCTTTATGATTAAATTTAATTGAGAATATTTGAAGTTAGTTTTTAAGCTTGCTTTAAATCGATGTATCGCGCGCTTCTTCGTGTTCTATCTTCTACTTGGCCAACTAACTGTCCACAAGCAGCGTCTATATCATCACCTCGTGTCGTTCTTACAGTAGTAATATAGCCACCCGCTATAAGCCAGTCTTGAAAACACCTTACTTCAGTATTTGAAGGTTTTTTATAACCCGATCCAGGGAAGGGATTAAATGGTATTAGGTTTATTTTACAAGGAACATCTTTTAACAGTTCAATTAACTGCTCAGCATGAATTTTTCTATCGTTAACACCTGCCATAAGGGTGTATTCGATTGTTGCTTTACGCTTGTCAGATAACTGACTTAAATAGTTCTTTAACGATTCCAATAACATTTTTATCGGATATTTCTTATTAACGGGAACTAATTGATTTCTTAGCTCATCATTTGGCGCATGTAAAGAAATTGCAATTGAGGCATCGGTATATTCAGCCATTCGGTCTATTGCCGGAACAACACCAGCAGTACTGATGGTTAGTCGTTTTTTGGAAATACTGTATGCAAAGTCGTCCATCATGATATTGATAGCGTCCATTACATTATCAAAGTTCAATAATGGCTCGCCCATACCCATAAAGACGACATTAGTGACGGGTCTTTCCTTAGTTCTGTCAAGGCCTTCAAAAGATGCAATTGCATTCCAAATTTGCCCGACAATTTCTTCGGTACTCAGGTTGCGATTAAAGCCCTGCTTACCTGTTGAACAAAAACTACAATCTAATGCGCAGCCTATTTGAGAGGAAATACATAAAGTCCCTCTTCCGCCTTCTGGAATTAAAACAGTTTCTATACTGCTTCCACCCGGCATTTTCATTACCCACTTACGCGTTCCGTCAGTCGATATGTTTTGTACTATAACTTCAGGCCCTTGCACGATAGCAATTTCTTTCATTTTCTCACGAAGTGCTTTACTGATATTGGTCATGTCATCAAACTCATGAACACCAAATTGATGTATCCACTGCATGACTTGCTTTGCTCTAAATGGTTTTTCACCCATTTCTGCGAAAAAATCGATCATTTTCTGGCGTGTTAAGCCAAGGAGATTGATTTTTTTTGTCTCTGTCACTTCAGTTGTCATGAAACGTTTAATCCGTAATGAACCAATATTAGTGTGCGATGAATCGTCAAATAAAAACTATTTCAAGGCCTATGTTAAAACGACAAAAAGCAGGAGTCTTTTGTTAGGTAGTTACCTAGTCAAAAAACAACCTGCTTACAATAAGACTCAGCTCATCTTATGCGCGAGAGCAAATCTCATCGTCTGAGAAAAAGTATGCAACTTCACGTGCTGCTGATTCAGGAGAATCGGAACCGTGAACGGCATTTGCATCAATTGACTCAGCAAAATCTGCACGAATTGTACCAGCTGCAGCTTCTTTAGGGTTAGTTGCGCCCATAAGATCACGATGCTTGGCAATTGCGCCTTCACCTTCAAGAACCTGAACAATAACAGGGCCCGAAGTCATAAACTTAACTAGATCACCAAAGAAAGGACGTTCTTTATGCTCAGCATAAAAACCTTCTGCCTTTTCAGTGCTTAATTGCTGCATTTTAGCTGCAACAATTGTTAAACCGTTTGATTCAAAACGACTATAAATTTTACCGATAACATTTTTTGCAACTGCATCAGGTTTAATGATCGAAAGAGCGCGTTCTACTGCCATGATTGGCCTCCAAATTAAGTATAAACAACATTAGAAATTTTGAGGCGAAATTATACAGGGCAATGCATAAAAAAGACACTCAACTAATTCCGCATTAAAGAAGTTTAAATAAGATGAGTTAGCTAGCTAACTTATTTAAAACATCAACAAGGCTATCTGCAGCGAAAATCACTTCTTCTTGGTTTGTAAAGCGCCCAAAAGAAAACCGTAATGCACTTAAAGCTTCTTGCTCACTGACGCCCATTGACCTAAGTACGTGCGATGGCGCCACTGTCGCAGAATTACATGCAGAGCCAGAAGAAATTGCAAGCATGGGTAAGGCTGACAACAATACTTGACCATCCACCCCCTTAAAGGTGAGATTTGCAATCCCCGGTACCGATTTATCTATACTGCCATTCAATATGGCGCTTTTATGAGTTAATACCTTTTCTAAAAACATCGATTTAAGCGCTTGCAGCTTATTAAACTCTTTATCCATCAAGCTACCGGCAAGCTCAAAAGCAGCGCCCATAGCAACTATTTGATGCGTTGGTAAGGTTCCTGATCGCATACCTTGCTCATGTCCGCCGCCATGAATTTGAGCGGGCAGATTGAAATCTGACTGTTTACGCACATATAACGCGCCAATACCTTTAGGGCCATAAACTTTGTGCGCACAAACAGAAATCATATCTGCAAATATCTTGCTGGTATCTATAGTTATTTTGCCCGCGCTTTGTGCGGCATCAACATGAAAAAGTATGTTTTTTGATCGCGCTAATTTCGAAATTTCCTCTATATTGCTTATCGCGCCTGTTTCGTTATTAACATGCATAGTGGTGATTAGAATTGTGTCTGGGCGAATTGCTTTTTCAATGGCAGAAACCGAAACTTCACCTGTCTTTTCTGGCTTTACCCATGACACTTCAAAGCCTTGATTTTCAAGGAAGCTAACGCTATCTATGACTGCTTTATGTTCTGCAAGCGAACATATAATGTGCTTCCCTTTTTCGCTTCGAACGAGAGCGGCTCCTTTGATTGCTAGGTTGTTTGCCTCCGTTGCACCAGACGTCCAAACAATTTCACGGGTATCGGCGTTAAGCAATGTAGCAACCTGCTTTCTTGCTTTTTCGACAGCCGCTTCTGCTTGCCAGCCAAAAAAATGTGAGCGTGATGCAGGGTTTGCAAAATTACCATCAAGCATCAAGCATTTTGAAAGGGCGTCCGCAACAATAGGGTCGCAAGGAGTTGTGGCCGCATAATCTAAGTAAATGGGTGTCTTCATATCTGGAGGGGTTTCACTTTTAAATCTAAAGTTAAAGAATAGTTGATTGCGCCGTCATATTAAGCGACAACAAAGGCTCTCAAATATTTAATAACTGAGCATTAATTAATTCAGCTTGCTGATCTTGTCGATGAGATGTCACCTGAACTTCACGCTTATTCATAAGGTCTTTTAAGGTAATGCTGCTTAAGAAACCATGAATTTGATGACTTAAATCTAACCACAAATGATGTGTTAAACAGGTCTCTCCTTCTTGGCAATCACCTTTTTCCTTGCAGCGCGTCGTATCGACAGACTCATTTACAGCGTCAATAACATCTGCAATGGTTATCTCAGAGACACTTTTATTTAAGAAGTAACCACCACCGGGCCCACGAATACTTTTCACTAAGCTACTCTGCCGTAATTTAGAGAAGAGTTGTTCTAAATAAGAAAGAGAAATACCTTGGCGTATGGATATATCGGCAAGCGAAACCGGGTCCTTACATGCATGAAGAGCAATATCAAGCATTGCTGTTACTGCATATCTGCCTTTTGTCGTCAGACGCATAAATAAATCAGCCAATAAAAAGATAAGAAAAATTATCTATTACCCGACTAATTTAATCAAGTATTAACTCGAAGAAAGCGGACTCTAGAAATAAAATAGCTATTTAGCATCATCTTTGAAGCAATGTACATCCTGGTCTTTTATTGACGGCACATTCTCACTTCGATAACTGCTATCAATTTTCTTTAAGGCCTGGCACATCGTATTCATGCGTTCGTCAACAAGAATCATATGATCTAGCATGCTACGAATTGAACGGGCGACAGGGTCTGGCATATCATCACTTAATCCATAGGCATCAAAGCCAAAGTTCTCTTCGATTTTCTTACGCTTATCATCATCGGGGTTTGCAGGATCTGCCACAGCCTTTAAAATAATCCTCCCCGGAATACCGACCACAGTCGCATCTGCAGGTACCGCCTTGGTAACGACAGCATTTGAACCAATCTTAGCATTCTCACCAACTTCAAATGGCCCCAGCACTTTTGCACCCGCTCCAACGACTACGCCATTCCTCAATGTTGGATGTCGCTTTCCTTTACTCCAGCTCGTACCACCCAAGGTAACGCCCTGATAAAGAGTGACATCATCGCCAATAACAGCAGTTTCTCCAATGACCACACCCATACCATGGTCGATAAAGAAACGCTTACCTATTTGGGCGCCAGGGTGAATTTCTATCCCCGTTAACCAGCGACTAAATGTAGACAATGAACGCCCTAACCATCTGAAATTATGCTTCCATAACTTATGCGCCAAACGATGAAGTAAGAGCGCATGAAGTCCGGGATAGTTAGTTAATACCTCAAACGTGTTTCTGGCGGCAGGGTCTCTGTTAAATACACTCTTAATATCACCTTTCAAACCTTCAAACATAAATTGACCTTTTTAACGTTTTGAGACCTTCGCACTAACATCGTGCCTGTAAAGAACTATTTGAAACCTTTCTGTATAGAGGTCAGCACTCCGCGAAGAATGTTGACTTCCATTTGATCCATATGAGCTCGCTGAAACAACCTTCGTAATCGAGTCATTAATTGTCTCGGTTTTTCAGGGTTGTGAAACTCAGTCTTAATTAAAGTATCTTCAAGATGAACCAAAAAACCTTCCAATTCATTGACTGATGCTAGCGGCTCATCCCAACCAGCATCTTTTGGAGACAATATAGCACTAATATTATTTTCTTGATTTTCTGAGGAATATAAAAGCGCCATCCTTAATTCATAACAAATTACTTGAACAGCCATCGCTAAGTTCAGTGATGAAAAGTCCGGGTTAGATGGAATATTCACGTGATAATGACATCTATGCAACTCTTCATTACTTAAGCCGCTTGCCTCACGACCAAACAAAAAAGCGATTTTAGTATCTGGATTAGACGCTTTAGACTGATTTATTAGATGGATGACCTCCTCTGCACAATTACGAGGATTCATGAGAGGCCAAGGCATTTTTCTATTTCGAGCGCTTGCACCAATCAAGACATGACAATCTGAAACCGCCTCATCTAAAGATGAATAAGTCTTTGCACTGGAAAGGACATCTTCAGCACCAGCTGATCGTCTCACCGCTTCATCTTCTGAGAGAACTTTATTGAACTCAGGATTTACCAAAGACAAATCAGTTAAACCCATATTTTTCATTGCACGAGCAACAGCCCCAACATTACCAGGATGTGTCGTTCTCATCAGGACAACTTTAATATGATCAGTAAACTGTTTTTGAATCACTTTGCCATACTTCCTTCGTTTACTGAGTGTTGAGCTAACAGCATGCTTTGAATTGATGCGGGGTTAAGAAGCCCTTTAAACGAATCCATTAAACCGCGCCCTTCATTTCCAGAAATCTGCAAAGCCATCTTGATGGCCGCGCCCACTAGATGCGATAAGAGAAAGCTAACTTGGTAAAGTTTATTCCACTCTAATTCATTAAAAAACACCTTGATATAAGAAAATATTAGATCAGCCTGTCTGCGACTATCTTCTAAATCCAGATCTTGGAGCGACTTGTCCGCTGAAATACTGACCCAAATATCGAGCATTGCAGGGTCATTTAAATAAATTTGATAATGAGTCTCGATCATCTCTTGCAAAATAAGGCATGCTCTTTCAAGGCTTTCAGCCTTAGGCAAATTAATCTCAAGAGCATCAAAAGCATTATCAAAAGTATACTGGGCTAACGCCAAAATGATGGCATTTTTGCTTGGGAAATACTGATAGATAGATGCAGGCGTTACATCTGCTTGAGCTGCGATTTCCTTTATTTTTAGTTGCGCACTCCCCTTCTCGCCGATCAGTACTTTTGCTGCATTTAAGATAGCATCGCAACGATTTTTACTTCTTTCTTGAGCCGGCCTGCGGCGTTGGTTTATTAACGTAGTTGTCGTGGTAGTTGTCAAAATTTATCCAAGTGAAATAAAGAATTTAATGAAGATAAAGGGGAAAGCTACGTTAGTTTACCGTTGTTTTCAAATAGATGGGAGCGATAAAACGCCAATAGTATTTATCTTAGTATTTTTTTGGTATGATGCGCGCCTGTTAGTCAATGGCATGAAAATGCATTGCACCTAACTTCGTTCTTTAGCAATTCGTTCTTTTGTTATCACTTAGCAATTAATTTTAGCAACTACAGTGGGCTGGCATGCAACCTATATTAAACATCGCAATAAGAGCTTCTCGTCAAGCTTCTGAATATATTATTCAAACCATAGACAAAAATGACCCTAAACCTTCAGAGTCATATGCAAATGCAAAATTACTCAGTCATCTTGAAGAAAGCCTTCATCAAAATTTCTTTGATGCCCTGAAAAAGGCCAACCCAACACATTACATTATTAGCCTCGGTGAGTCCCTAGAAAAAACAAAAGACGACAGCTGGCATATAAATCATATGCACAACCCTGACCACCTTCTAAGAAAATTACCTTCTTGCGCTTACTCCATTTTGCACAAGCACCACGGCAAACCTCAAAACACCCTTCTTGTTAGCCCTTTCAGCAATTTGGAATTTACCGCAACACGCGGAAGTGGTGCTGCTCTTAATGGCCGTAGAATTCGATGCTCTTCAACAAAAGACCTTGACCAAGCCGTTATCGCAACAAACGCCTTAAAACAGTTTTCATCCAGCAATGAAAAGCATGTTCTTACAGACTTTATGTCGGAGCTTGCTAGCAACGTTCAACAAGTAATTACCAGCTACTGTGATGCGCTTGATATTGCAATGGTTGCTTCTGGCCAAATTGATGCCGCAATCTTGACCAACGTGAACCCTCAGGAGATTGAGTCAGCACTGTTACTATGCCAAGAAGCTGGTGTCTTGATGGGTACGTTTAATGGCAAGCCATTCACCAACAAAGAAGATAAAATAATTGTCGCAAATCCAAAATTATTTAAAGGCTTAGTACAAAGACTGAATGGATTTCAAGAAAGAATTTAACACCCCCACTGATAGGGAGCTCAGATAGTTAAGAGCTCCCTATCACTTCAAGTAGCTAATTAACTTTTTAGTAGCGTGATATCTTTAGCACTTATATCCTGATCAATGTATGCCATTCCTAACTTCTCAAGATAAGCCATTCTGTCAGCACCTTTAAGGTCAATATTTAACTCTGGAAATCCAAGGTCTTGAACCAACTTCGCAATAAATGCTAAATACTTTTCACCTTCCTCTAAAAGCAATAAGCTCATCGCTCCAACATCAGGCTTTATTTTTTCTTGAAGCGCTTCAGGTAATTTTATTTCAATGACTATCGGCTCTTCTGACCCTTCAAAACGTACACTTCTATCCTGAACGCATTGCTTTGCCCAATAATATGCAAGTTCTTTGCTCGGAGTTAAAAATATAGGCTCTCTCGTTTCAGTATATGGATTACCTATTGTCGCCATTGTTTTCTTTGCAGCCTGCTTCAGATCTCTATCACCGGATCGCTTTAAACCAACCTCCTGAATAGACCCCCACAACGCAGATGATGTGCCGTGATACCAAACATCGTCATGAGTAAAGCCGCTCTCTGTCAAACGCAAAGCTGCATCCTGTAAATATAATGGCGTATCAGTCATAAGAAACCTCAAAGTAGTATCATTAAACGGTGGTTAATCACTTATCATAAAAAAGGCGACACACTTTCAACAAGAGGTCGCCTTTTAGATCACATTTTAGCTTGCGCTAAGTGATTCAATTATACAACTTAGACGTTGTTAAACTGGTTAGAAGTGTTTTTCGCACCGCCAGCTTTAAGAGCATTTTCACCAGCAAAGTATTCTTTGTGGTCATCACCTAAGTCTGAACCAGACATATTCTGATGCTTAACACATGCGATACCTTGACGGATCTCTTTACGCTGAACACCAGCAACATAACCAAGCATACCTGCATCACCGAAGTATTCTTTAGCTAGATTATCAACAGACAATGCGGTCGTGTGATAAGTAGGTAAAGTGATTAAGTGATGGAATACGTTAGCTTCACGAGAAGTATCAGCCTGGAAAGTACGGATACGAGCATCAGCAATCGCAGACAATTCAGAATCGTCATAATCAGCAGACATTAATTTATCACGATCATATGCAGAAACGTCTTTACCTTCAGCAGTCCAAGTATCAAAGGTCTGTTGACGGAAGTTAAGCGTCCAGTTAAATGATGGAGAGTTGTTGTAAACAAGCTTAGCATCTGGATGAACTTTACGAACATCATCCATCATACCCTTGATTTCATGAACTGTAGGTACAGCAGTTTCAATCCATAATAAGTCTGCACCAGCATTAAGCGCTTCAATACAGTCAAATACGCAACGCTCATGGCCAGTACCTTCACGGAACTGATATAGACCTGAAGGTAAACGCTTAGGTCGGACAAGCTTACCGTCACGGTTGAAGCAAACATCGCCTTCAGCCATTTCAGATACATCAATTTCTTCAACATCTAGGAAAGAGTTGTAAACATCACCTTGGTCGCCAGGCTCTTTAACAACTGCGATTTCCTTTGTAAGGCCAGCACCTTCAGAGTCAGTACGAGCACAAATAAGACCGTTATCGATACCTAACTCTAGGAATGCATAACGAAGTGCGCGCAGCTTTGAGTGGAAATCAGCATGAGGTACAGTTACTTTACCGTCTTGGTGACCACATTGCTTCTCATCTGCAACTTGGTTTTCGATTTGTAAACAACAAGCACCGGCTTCGATCATCTGCTTAGCCATTATGTAAGTCGCTTCTGCGTTACCAAAACCAGCATCGATATCAGCAATAATTGGCACTACGTGAGTCACGTGGTTATCAATTTGATCTTGAACTTTAGCTTCAGCAGCGCTATCACCAGCTTCACGAGCAGCATCTAGCTCACGGAAAAGACCACCAAGCTCACGTGCATCTGCTTGACGTAAAAATGTGTATAACTCTTCAACTAAGCTAGCAACAGATGTCTTTTCATGCATAGACTGATCTGGTAGAGGTCCGAAGTCTGAACGTAGAGCAGCTACCATCCAACCAGAAAGATACAAGTAACGACGGTCAGTTTTTCCACCAAAATGCTTCTTGATAGAAATCATTTTTTGTTGACCGACAAAACCATGCCAGCAACCTAAAGACTGTGTATATTTAGTCTTGTCTTTATCAAATTCAGCCATGTCAGCACGCATAATATTTGCGGTGTACTGAGCAATGTCTAGACCAGTTTTGAATTTATTCTGTGCGCGCATACGTGCGGCTGATTCTGGGTTAATTGCATCCCATGGCGAACCTGCGGCATTTTTAGCATCTGTTAGCGTCTTAATATCTTGTTGAATCTGTGACATTTTCGTATCCCTTGAGTTTAGGAATTAAGCTCCTTTTTACTTCACTTACGTAACCCACATTAATGTTGGCCGATATAAATAAAAAGAGGCGTGATTTAGAATTCGAGGTGAATTCTAGTTAAAGGAGGACAATAAATAAAATATATAAACTATATGTTCGGTATACATTAAATAAATAGTGCTAAGCTGAAATTACACTGATATAAAAATATATCGCATATAATTAGTAACTTATAAGATATTTCTAGATATTACATTAAGAATGTAAGCAACATAGAACACACAAAAAGAGCATGTAAACTAACAAAATATAATTTTGACATTACCCTTGAGAGCCCAGAATTATTGAGTTAGCACAATAACTTCACGCGACTTTCTTACCTAAACCTGTTCTTGCCTGAATGTTTTCATCAAAAAATACACGCTTAATATTTGGCAGAGCTGCAATCTTACGCATAACATTAACCCCTTCTACTTCGTAGTTATCAATCATATCTTGGGTAACTTCATATGGCTCAGCAACAGATAAACCCATATTTGCTACACTCAACAAAAGACCTTTTGTAATATCAGAGCCGCCCACTAAATTTAACGGTAATATAATGTCACCAGGCCTTATATAAGCCTGCATAAAACGTGGATTAACATATTTCATGGTGACGTCACCATTTTTATCTATATAAGAGCGAGAGCCTTCGGGGAAAATCAGAAAAGGCTCATACATTACATTTTTAAAAAGCTCAAAATCTTCTCGCTCTAACTCATCTAATGCATGATTGTCATGAGCAAACTTAAAATACTCATGAACAATCGCTTTATCTTCTGCAATTAACTCGCTGGTTTCTTCTTCGATACTTAGCATATCAAACCTAACGAGACGATTCATGAAGTCGTGATAGCTCATATTTTCAAGCAATCGTAAAACCTGATTTGGCATTTTTATAAGAAACTGAGTCTGTCGTCCGGTTCTTGCTAACGCTGTTGCTAGGTCTTTTTCATTAACCACCGTAGTTTTTTGTGAAGGTAGCGTTAAAAATAAATTACCCACATTGCTGGCACCATTTTTCAACACTAAGTTGGAAAACATTTTTGGACCTACAACGGTATTACAGTTAGCAGCTAAATTTTCAAAGCCCAAGCGCCGCAAAACACTTCTAACGCAGTAAGGGCCAAGATAGCTTTCATGATGACCAATCACAAAAACACGCCTTCCTGTAGATTTAAGTAAAGAGGCTTGATAAAGGCGCTGCTTTACCTGAGATGAATCAATTAAGTATTGCGGATCATGCTTAAACGATGTTCGCTCTCCGGATTCACTTACTAAAATCAGGTCTTTAATGCACCTACGCTCAAGTACGTCAAAAAATTTATGCCACAACCGCGAGTCAGGTAAAACAGGAGACAAGGAACGATTGATTGAAAACGGAGTGGCCAGAATCTTTTCTATCCATGTTTTAGAAAATTCTTTAAAAAAGGAGTGCTGAAGTAACTGTTGTTTCCTGTGTTGATACTTTTTTGACAAGTCGGGGAAGTATTTTTTTACATCGAAACCATCTTTTTTTGCATGCGTTAGCATTTCTTCGAGTATCTGCAATGAAGGCAAGTGATGTGGTGCATTTTTTAAAGAATAAAATTTCGCATTAAAAAAACCAACCAAACCTTTAAAGTTGACAGCATCAATAGCTGACTGAAGAAAACCTTTTATTGCTGAGGGCGCAGGCAATTTTAAGAACATATTTAGAAGAAAGTCTTTAACTTTATCGACCCAGCCTGCTATCACTGAAACTAAAGCAAAAATACGGTTCGTAAAGCGATAAAAAAAATTGTTTTGATGAATGCTACTTAATGTCTTATCAAGACGACCTTTATTGTCTTGAAGAAACTTCAACATACCGCCGTGGGCTATTTTATCTTTCTCTTGCTGCCACCAGTTAGAGACTTTTGCTTTTAACTCATGCTTAGGCTCAGAAACATCAGCAGGCTCGGTTTTGTTCTGCTGAGCTTCAGTAGCTTCATTTGAGTGTCCTTTCTTTTTCTCAGTATCTGACTGATTTGAGGTCATATCACACCACTATAATTAGTAACAACAATTAAAAACTAACAACAATTATATATGGCATATCACCACATCCTAACGCTTGGCATTGATTGCGAATTGATAAAAGGTATACTGCAAGACCTTTTAAAATTTAAATAACTTAGCGACCATTATGCCTGAAAAACAATGCGTTGACTCTATCATTTATGCTTCTTACATCATACCTGTTGTTCCTAAAGGAGACATACTTACAGATCATTCAATTGTAGTAGACAAAGGCAAAATACTTGCCATTCTCCCGCAGAAAAACTGTGAAGAATACTATTATTCAAGTGATGTTCAGATTCTGAAATCACACGTCATCATGCCTGGTTTAATTAATGCTCACGGCCATGCTGCTATGACCTTATTCAGAGGTTTGGCTGACGATCTACCTTTAATGGAGTGGCTTAATGACCATATCTGGCCAGCTGAGGGTAAATGGGTATCGGAAGAATTTGTTTATGATGGTACAAAATTAGCAATCGCAGAGATGATTCGAAGTGGCACTAGCTGTTTTAGTGACATGTATTTTTTCCCTGAAATGGCTGCAAAGGCTGCTGTAGAAATGGGGATTCGCGCACAACTTTGCTGCCCCATCCTCGACTTCCCAACAGCTTGGGGCTCAGGCCCTGATGAATACATTACAAAAACGTTGGCTCTTCACGAGTACTATAAAGATAGTGATAACATTCAAATAGCATTTGGCCCGCATGCACCCTATACCATTTCAGACACCCCTCTAGCAGAAATAAAGAAATTGGCGATTGAAAGAAAAATACAAGTTCAAATTCATCTGCACGAAACACAATTTGAGATAGATGAAGCGCTACAACACTCAGGCATGCGCCCGATTCAACGCTTAAAAAATATAGGCTTGATTAGCAAAGACCTGAGCTTACAATGCGTACATATGACAGCTCTCGACGACCAAGATATTGAAACACTTCAAAACAGCAATGTGCACGTTATTCATTGCCCAGAATCAAACCTTAAGTTAGCTAGTGGGTTTTGTGAGACTGACAAACTGCTAAAGAAGAATATAAATGTTGCATTAGGTACAGATGGTGCAGCAAGCAACAATGATTTAGACATGTTTGGAGAAATGCGTACCGCAGCACTCATTGCAAAACCTATTGCAAAAGATGCCTCTGCATTTGATGCGATTACAGCGATCGAGGCCGCTACCATAAATGGAGCTAAAGCGCTGGGTATTGAACACATTACAGGCTCACTAGAGACTGGAAAGTCAGCAGACTTTATCGCAATAGACTTAAATAAACTTAATAGCCGCCCAAGTTATAATATTCATTCTGATATTGTTTATTCGATCAATTCTCGACAAGTATCAGACCACTGGATACAGGGAAAACAGCTATTAAAAAATAGTGAATTCAGCAATATAGATGAACCAGCCATTCTAAAAAACGTTCAAGATTGGGTACAAAAAATACAAGAAACATAAACTCAATCAGTACCACCCCTAAAATTTGAATGCCAAACGACTTTTGTATAACCACTACACCGAGCTGAACATATGAACCAAGCAACGTCTAATTCAACGCCAACCCCACCAAACGTAGACCGTGATGAAATCGCGAAATTTGAGGCACTTGCGAGTCGCTGGTGGGATAAGGAAAGTGAGTTCAAGCCTCTTCACGACATCAACCCTCTCCGCTTAAATTATATTGATGAGCGCTCCTCGCTAGCTGGAAAAAAAGTAGTGGATGTCGGCTGTGGCGGAGGCATCCTTTCTGAAGGCATGGCACAACGAGGCGCAAGCGTTCTGGGTATTGATATGGGCGAAGCACCTCTATCTGTAGCTCGCTTGCATGGCCTTGAGTCTGGAGTTGAAGTTGAATATAGACAAATGACAGTTGAAGACCTAGCCGAACAAGAAGCTGGCAGCTTTGATGTTGTTACCTGCTTGGAAATGCTTGAGCATGTCCCCCAGCCTGCATCTGTTATTGCTGCATGCGCAAAATTACTAAGGCCAGGTGGGCAACTATTTTTATCAACAATAAACCGTAACCCTAAAGCATTTTTATTTGCCATTGTTGGAGCAGAGCATTTATTAAAAATGCTGCCAAAAGGTACGCACGAATACAAAAAATTTATTAAGCCTTCAGAACTGACTCATTATGTGCGTCTAGCTGGACTAAATTTTCATGACATTACGGGCATGACATACAATCCCCTGCTGAAAAACTATAAGCTCGCAAGAGATGTAGATGTCAATTATCTAGTTCATGCGAGCAAACCTGAATGAGTCAGAGCACTACTAAAATAGAGGCGCTCTTGTTTGATTTAGATGGCACCTTAGTCGATAGCGCTGCTGATTTTATCTTTGTTTTAAACAATCAGCGACTTAAGCATGGCTTTGACGTGCTAGATGATCAATCGATTCGAAACACAGTTTCCAATGGTGCACGCGCATTAACAGAACTAGCTTTTGGTGGCTCTGAGGGGGAAGAATGCTTTGAAACATATCGAACTGAGCTTTTATATGAATACATGAAAGTAGTTGGTGATCATGCCAAACTCTTTCCTAGTATGAACGAGGTTTTACTATCCTGTGAATCACAAAAAATCCCTTGGGGCATAATCACCAATAAACCCAGAAAATTTAGTGAAGAGCTGTTGATAAAACTTAACCTAACAACAAGATGCTCGCTCTTACTTTGCGCCGATGATGTAGCGCACCCTAAACCTTCTCCTGAATCCATGTTTGTAGCGGCCAAAAAACTTGGTATTCAGCTTGAAAATAGCGTTTATGTTGGTGATCACGAAAGAGATATTGCCTCTGGCAATGCTGCAAATATGATTACAGTTGCAGCAGAATATGGATATATAGAGAATAAATCTGAAATACTTGAATGGCGTGCAGATCACATAATTCAACACTCATCGCAACTTAAGCAACTTTTTTTAGCGTAAATTCACCAAAAAAGATCCTACTTATTTTAAAATCATCTATGCTTTAGACAATTACGACTTGTTTTCAGGAGCGAACATGGCTGTCAGCACAGCATTAGTCATTGATGATTCAAAATCTGCACGCATTATGCTGAGCCGTTTAGTGCAGAAACATGGTTTAGAAGTAGATATGGTAGAGTCTGGCGAGGAAGCTATAAGCTACTTGGCAAGCAACTCTTTGCCTGATGTGATTTTTATGGACCATATGATGCCAGGAATGGATGGCTTAGAAACTACTCGCGAGATAACGAAAAATCCACAAACGAGTCATATCCCTATTTTGATGTATACATCAAAAGAAGGTGAGGCCTATGAAGCAGAGGTCAGAGAAGCAGGTGCGTATGGAATGCTTGGAAAACCGGCAAAACCTGAACGTCTAAGAGATCTGATAGATGAATTAAATGCGCGAGATATAATTGCTGATGAAACGAGGCAAGAAAGCGTAACTGATCAAGATATAGTTGAGGCTGAAGCTTCTGAACCAGAAACTTTAGAGCCTAACATTGCAGATATAAATAGTGATGATATAAACCAGAAAATCACAAACTCAGCCGAGGAAGAGGAAGAAGAAATGAGCAAAGAATTAATTGAGGAAGTGTCTGCACAACTAATTTCTCGCGCACTCACAGATGCGCTTCAACCGCTAAACTCAACACTTCTAAAACTTGAAACTAATACACAAGAAAATAATAGTGATATTCGTAAGCTAAGCTCAAGACAAGACAATAATATTAACCTAGTATCTCAAGCTGTACTTGATGCGAGCTTAAGGCAAACCACAACGCAATTACAAACTCAGATCACTAGCGAAATCAAAAGTATTCGTGATTTAATAGAACAGAAATCAGACCTTACGCCACAAATACTGGATCAAATAAAACAAATCGCAAGTCAAAGCGGTGCAGAATCTGGTGCTGAAAGAGGGGAAAAAATTGCTATGAGTGCTGCTGAAGCCGTCGCCGCCAAAGTAAGCGCAGCCCAAGCTCAAATACAGGTACAACAAGATATTGCGCCATATATTAGTCAAGCTAAAAAGGCTAGCAACATAGCAATCATAGCTATCATAGCGGCAGCAGTATCACTTATAATTAATTTTATATAATCTAAGGTCAGAGACTTTTACACGACCACCGCGCAAAAGTCTTACTCTTTTATATACTGATTTAATATCACTCTAAAATTAGCTTCAACGCCCATGCTCTTCATCAGCCAATAATGCCCACTAATCATTCTATCTATATATAAGCTTTCAACCGGCGGTTTAAAGTGAGACAAATACTTAAATAGTAAGGGTGTTTGTTTTGCAGCATATACATGAAGCTTGGCGGATTTGAAATTATATTCACCTTGCCATAAGAAAGGTTCAAAAAAGATATTTCGCCAAACTTTATAGTAGTCTTCACCCGGCGATTCTTTTTGAGCCACCCTCGCCCCTAACCGTTGTAATGCATCATCAACAGAATCATAATCTTCTGCCAAACTAGCACTTATTGCATCTGTATAGGCTTCTACTATTTCAGGCTTAAGAATCTTTATGCAACCGAAGTCATATATAACTATCTTTCCGTCTTTTCTAAAAGCAAAATTACCTGGATGAGGATCTCCATGGATATGTTGAAACTCAAACAAATGTGCAGCTAGCATTTTAAATAAATTCTCACCCAACTGGTTTATTTGATCTTGAGAATAAGCTCTTTCAGCTAATTCTTCAGCATGATCACCTTCTAAGTATTCCAAAGTTAAAATATGTCGGGTAGATAATTTACTATAAACTTCTGGTATTAAAATATCTTGATGCTTTTGATGAAATGCACTAAATAAGCGAATATTGCTTGCTTCATTTATATAGTCTAGCTCCTCATGAAGTCTAGCCTGAATTTCGGAGAACAATGCATCAACACTTTTTTTGGGCATTTTAAGCAATCCACCTAACTTCAGCGCCAACCTAAGCTGCTTTAAATCAGAGTCACAAGATCGATCAACACCCGGATACTGAACTTTTACTACCACCTGCTTATCTTCAAATGTCACTGCGCGGTGCACTTGACCTATTGATGCGGAAGCAAACGGTTCCACATCAAAGCTTTTAAACAGAGCACTTAAAGGCCCTTTAAGTTCATTTTCAACTTGTTCTTTTATAACGGAGAAATCGACAGGCGGCGCTTCTTTCTGTAACTTTTTGAGCGCTTCAGAAAATTCCTTAGGAAGTAAGTCTTGGGTCTGGGAGGCAATCTGGCCAATTTTCATTACTGCACCCTTTAGCTCTCCCAAAGTGCCAACAATATCATCAGCCATTTTTTCGTAAGCTATTTTTTTACGAGCATCAATTGTTTCGTTAGCTGAAAATGCAGATTGGACACGCTCAGAAGCATACCTGCCCGCAACAGAGGCAGTCATACCTGCCAATTTAAGAAAGCGACCACTTCGCGAGGTAATTGTTTTTTTTGGCATGGAATAAACACTTAAAATTGAATTGTAATTAAGACTGTCGATCAGTGACGATAGTCACAAACCCAAGTTGAGAGTAGAAAATTTACTCTGGATCTCTGCTCAGCTTCTTCCCATCAACTGAAAACGCCGAAATGCGGTAAACCATATTATTTAACTGTGTAAACTTTTCGCTCCAAAGGGCAAAGAATTTTGTATTACTAACCGGTTTAATTGAAATTAGTTGATCATCGGCAGACGTTCCAAATTGCAGCCTCGATAAAATATCTAGATTATTAGTATTTTCTGTACTCACTATCGAAATAAAAGCATCTGTACCTGTGCTGCCTCTTTTTGTATTACCTAAAAACTCCCCATAAGTATCCCCACCAACTAGCATGTTCAAGTTATCTGGCATATTTTCAAGGTATTGAGCGATATCTTCTTGCTCTGTTGCAAAAGATATTACTGATCCTTTTTCGTTTGTAGAATCATAAGACAAAAGCTGAATATCACGACTTAGGGATGGGGTAAATTGATCAATGACATCTAAATTTGCATCACTATCAAGAAGTACTCTGTAGTTACTCGCAGTAGAGTCGAACCTTACTGACACTGGCCTATCATTTCTACGTGAGCTAATTACAGTAGCTGCTTCATCTTCGAGGTCTAAACCTGTTATGCTAGAAAACTTTCTGATAAAAGCATCTTCATCCGTATTTATGGTAGAACCAAGCGATATAAGCTCTCTATTTCCAACATCAATGCTAACAAGATTATCCTGATCACTCGTGCCAATAAATCTAGACCACCTATAAGTATTATTAGCTAAATCGATTGCATACAGAAACCCATCTTCACCGCCATTATTACTCTCAAATCCAGGCGCCCCCTCAAAGCTTTCTCCATTTGTTTTACCATACACATAGATAGTGTCATTTTTAAGGGTGGACCCAGCTACAATATCGTCGCCTTCAGTTCCATACTGTTTGGAAGAAATTAAATTATACTGACCATCTCTTTCTTTTTGAAAATGCATGACAACGAAATCAGATCCACCCCGATATACATCTGCGAACAGGCCATCTACGTTTAACACTACGACAAGATTAGAGGTCAATACATTAACATTATTTACTAAGGCTTTCGGCGTTAAATTTATGCCAGATCTAGACAGCTCTAGATGAGCTAATGATGAAAAAGTTGTCGGCGAGGAATCACGATTATAAGACCGCAATATTGCCGTTGAACTCCCACCGGCATTTGATTTTACTAACGTCGTAATAATGCCGTCTCCATCAGAAACAAAATCAATCACTTCCTCATCATTTACAGTGTTTCCAACAACTTCAGAGGCAATATCTATTCCACTAGACCATTCATTGATTTCAATTGTATAGGGTTTGGCATCGATAATTTTGTCTACGTCTGTAGTAAGAGTAATAATTTTATCTATGTATGTAGGACTAGTTTCCACTGTATTTTCTAATAAAGAAATACTATAAGACGCTTCAATTTCTCCTGGTGCAATCGTGATAACACCACTTTCAGGCTCTAGT
>TARA_R110002049_G_scaffold24588_6_pt1 | contig 18611 bp, 10 predicted proteins | sample TARA_R110002049 | Tara Oceans TARA_R110002049 (sample SAMEA4396941) | marine metagenome | biome: Polar Biome; feature: [SRF] surface water layer (ENVO:00010504); material: water (ENVO:00002006), including particulate matter (ENVO:01000060) such as... | depth 5 m | reverse complement strand
AATTATGAAAGAATCTATGGATTCTCTTTTAAAAGAAAAATATACACATACAATTTTTGGTGATATTTTTTTAGAAGATTTAAGAACTTATAGAGATTCTAAACTAAAAGAGGTAGGCATTAAAGGTGTATATCCGCTTTGGAAAAAAGATACAAAAGAAGTATTACAAGAATTTTTAGATTTAGGTTTTAAGGCAATTACAGTTTGTGTAAACGCAAAACTATTAGGAGAGGAGTTTGTTGGTAGAATTATAGACCAACAATTTATTAAAGATCTACCAGATAATGTAGATGTTTGTGGAGAAAATGGAGAATTTCATACTTTTGTTTTTGACGGACCAATTTTTAAAAATAAAGTAGAATATTCTATTGGTGAAAAAATACTTAAATCTTACACTTTACACGATAATGAAGATGATAATTGTCATCAATCTAAAAAAGAAGAAACAGCACATGATACCAGTTTTTGGTATTGCGATTTAGTACCAAAATAACTCGTTTTAATTTTTTAATTAAACCAAAGTAGAAAGTGTTTGTTTAAAGTTTTCCTGTAAATAATCTACCAAATTATAACCTTTATCTTTAAGGTTTAATTTGTTTGTAATTCTATACCTTTTACCTTCAACAGATCTAATAGAATTCTTTATAAACGTACCAATTTCTTTATTTTTAAATCCCATAAATAAATAGTAACAAATAATTATTTCTGAAGAATTTAGCTCTGGATGCTTTGTAGAAATCTGATTGAAAAAATCTACATTAAGATCGTTTATTAAGTCTAGATGATCTTCTCCTTTAACTAGTAAAATAGAAGTGCTATGATGAATTTCTTTGTGAAGTTCTTTAATTTTATCTCTTTGTTTGTCTATGTTTGTAATTGAAGAAATAGTTTTAACTTCTTTTTTTAAATCTACAATATAGTTTTCTAAGCCAATAACCTTTACTTTTAATTTTTCGTGATTATTTTGAAGAAAAGAGTAATCTTTAGTTCGTTTTGTAAAATCATTGATAATCTTTTTTATGCTTTTGTATTTGATAAAAACAAAAATAATTCCACCAATTAGCAAAGAAACTAAGCAAATTATCCATATTCTATTTAAATATTTCTTTTGAGTTTCTATTTCTAATATTTCTGAGGTTTCTAAAAGAGATTCGTTAATTCTGTAACTAGCATCTATATTATCATGAATTAAATTTTCGTTTAAAAACTTAAGCGAATCAATATAATTATTTTCATTTTTATAATCATCTAAAGCTTTATAATAAGCAACGTAATTTTCAAAATGTTGTTCTTTGTCAGAGTTATTCATAAACTCATGCAACCTATCAACCTTTTTTAAGTAGAATAATGTGGAATCTAATTGTTTTCTATCAAAATGAAGGTGTTGCATGCATATGTCTAAGGTAACTTCATGTATTTTGTACAACATTGGTGAAATTGTAGTGTCTTTCTCTAATCCTTTAAATTCTTTAATAAATTTTCTCCTATTAATATCATCATTTAAATGTATATAATTAGAAGAAAGCATAAATAAAGCGTACATATAATAAAATGAATCTTCTTTAACAGATTTATAATATTCTAGTTTTGGTAAAATTAAATTGTTGCTTTTTTTATAGTTATTATGATGAAACTCTATAAAAGCCTTCATTTGCATTACATCTATAAGCCCAAGTTTGTTATCGTCTAATGTGTAAAATTCTTTAGCTTTTTTAAGATAGCTTAAAGCAGAGGTGTCTTTTTTAACAATGTATAAGTTGTAAAATAATTCTATGCTAGAAGCACCTGCCATATCATAATTTTCTTCTTTTTCAGCATACTTTAAAGCAAGAATATTGTAATGATATGTTTCTGCCTGTCTTTTTAAATGGCTACTAACAACAGCTTTTAAATGATAGTATTCTGCAATTCTATTATCAATTTTTTCTTCTAAGGGTTTTGTTATAGAATCTAAAAATTTGTCTGCAATTTTAGGGTAATTATCAATTCTGTTGCTAGCAGAATCTAAGTATCTTAAATATTTATTTTCACTTGTTTTTTGTGCACACAAATTAATGGTGAATAAAAAAAGAACCAGTTTAAAAAATGTAAATAAAATTTTAGAATTCAAAAAATAATATAGTATTAGAGGTTTTTACAAAAACATATAAAACAAAAGTACTAAAGCTTAAGGTAAGTACAATATGTAAATTATAATTGTTGCTTTTATCAATGTTAGCTTTTAAATTAAAAAAAAATCCAGAGAATATAATTTCTCTGGATTTTTCTAATCTTATTTAAAGAATTTTAAGTTCTATTCTTTTATTATTTTTAATGAATAACTGTTGTTGTCTACTCTAATAAAATACATTCCTTTTTCTAAGTTTTTAATAGAAAAAGAAGAAGACGAATTAAAATTACCTTTAAACTCTTTTACTTTTTTACCTAGTAAGTTGTAAATTATTAAATGTTTACTTTCTGTATCTAATTTAAAATTATCTTTAGTAGGATTTGGGTATACTAATAACGAATTATCTAAAGATACTTTTTCTGTAGATAAAGCTGCAGGTTTATTTCCAAAAACTTTAAACTCTCCTGGTGCTAACGTTATTGTTCCATTTATATTTGAGACATTTAAACTAGCATTATCGTCTAATAAATTATACCAAGTTCCTGTTGTTTGAAACGTTGGATTTATATTTTGAGATGTAACACCAAAGTTTCCAATAACAGTTATGTATTGTATTTCTGAAGAAGTAGAACTTGTTAATTGAATTTTCTTTAATCCATTAGAATTGTTTGTGTCTAATGTAAAATCTGTAGATTCAAAGATGTCGTATTTTAGTTTTAATTGAATTAATTTAGAATACGTTTCATATACATTTTTTCTATTTACATCATCAAAATAATTCCATAAAATAGGCTTATTCCCAACCCTACCATTTTCATTAATAGAAATATCATAGCCTAATTCACCAAATTGCCAAATCATTTTAGGACCAGGAATGGTAAAATAAAAAGCCCCAGCTAATTCTATTCTATCTAAAGCTGTAGCTAAGTTTTTAATATTGTAAGCTCCGTTAGAACTACCAAATTGAAGGTTTTTATACATTAGGCGTTCTTCATCATGGCTTTCCATATAACTTACGTTTGCTGGCACAGACCAACCTCTGTTCTTATATGAAACCCAAGATAAATCAGATTTTCCACCGGTATTAAAACCTAACGTTCCTTCATTATAATTGTCATTATGATTTCCCCAAAGCATAATTCCTTTTCCTTCATTTAGTCTATAATTTACCCATTCTGTTTCTTCTGTATTTGTTCCTAAATGTTCGAAAATAACATAGAAATTAGGGTCTTTTTCCCATTGATAATCTGCGTATTCTTTTAAAACATCAACTCTATCTTGCTGAAAAGCATTTGTACAACTATCATTTCCTTCAGAACAATTTTGTGTAAATCCTTTAGTTAAATCCCATCTAAAACCATCAATTTTATATTCATCAATCCAATATTGAGTTGTTCTTTTTACATAATCTTTAACAGCTTGTTTACTATGGTTAAAGTCGTTAAAAACACTATAAGAATGTTTTGCAGTTGAGTTAAAAAATGGACTGTTAGCACTTGCTTGTCCTCCAAAACCTCCATTATCTGTATTGTACATTCTGTAATATGGGTTTTGACCAGATGCATGATTGTAAACGATATCTAAAATAATGGCAATGCCTCTTTTATGACATTCATCTATTAATTGTTTAAAAGCATTTTTATTACCATAATATTTATCTAATGCCATATGAAATGAAGTGTTATATCCCCAAGATTCATTACCATCAAACTCACTTACAGGCATTAATTCTATAGCATTAATACCTAAGTTTTGTAAATAATCTAAACGTGCCTTAACTGCATCAAAACTATGCAAAGCATCAAAATCTCTAATTAGTAATTCGTAAATTACTAAGTCTGTTTTTTTAGGTTTTAAAAAATTTGTTGTTTGCCATACAAACTCAGTTTCTCCTGTTTTTAATAAGGTAACAGCATTATTTGTTTTTCCAGAAGGATATTCAGGTAAATCTGGATAGGTTACAGTGTTAATATAACTATCATTATTTTCGGTTAAAATAGTGGTAGAATATGGGTCTGCAACACGTAATTCTCCATCAATTAAATATTGATAAGTATAGTTTTGTTGAGGTACTAGATTGGTTAATTCAATCCAAAAACGATCTTTTGATGAATCTTTTTTAAGTAAATAATTATTATCAGTTTTCCAATCATTAAAATCTCCAAGAACATGAACAAATTCTTTCATTGGAGCATAGAAAACTAAAGTTGCTTTTGTATTATCTGAAGCATTAAAATTAATTCCGTCTTTTAAATTAGCAGGAAGTGTAGCTTCTGTAATTGTTGGTTTTACAATAACAGAAAATTCATTTGTAATTGTTGTTCCGTTATTTGTTGTTTCTAAAATAAAATCTGTGTTTTCTGTAACAATAGGAGAGTAGTTATAGTTTGTAACACCTGTTTTTTGGTTTATAGATGTTCCATTTGCTTTTAAATTAAAATCAGAAGATAATGCTGTGCTAGCAGACACAGTTAACAAGTCTCCAGAATTTAAAATGCTTGTTTTTTTTGAAGGTGAGTTTAAGGTTACTTGAAACTTACCAACTTCGAAAAAGTTGTCTTGTGTTTTTTTATCACCATCTCCATTTTTTGCTTTTACTAGCACACCAATTCTACCAATATTAGTTCTATTGTAAAATGATGTTGGTGTTAAAGTTATTGAAAAAGTGGTGCTATTCACTTTCGTCATTTTATGTGCTTCGTTGGAGTTTGTCCAGCTTCCATTATTTGGTGCATCTAACTCATTTTCATCATTTAAGTCATAAGACCAAGACCATAAATAAACATCTGTTACACCCCAAGTTGTTGTGTTTATGTTATTTATAGTTATGGTAATTTCATCTGTAGCGTCAAAAGAAGCAGGTGAAACAGCATAATTTACATTCTGCTGTTGCGCATTAATTATTAACGCAAAAAATAAAAGAATTATTAATGTAATTTTTTTCATGATATTAATTTTTTTGAAAAAATAAAGGCTATCCATATTAAGAATAGCCTTTATAAAAAATATAATTTTATTGAACAGTTACAGTTCCTTTGGTATAATCTACAGTTACTTTGTAAGTACCATCTCCAGGAGATTTTATATTATTTTCGTTATCTCTAACCAACATTCCTGCATAAGTTCCACTTTCTCCCCAATCATTGTCCCAAGAACCTTGTACTGGTAAAAGCTTAAATTCATCTGTAGCAGTTAATGCTAAAGAAATTTCAAAAACACCTTCAGATAATTTGGTAAATGCTGGTGCAGTTGTATTATCCCAACCATTTGGAGAACCAACTAAATATAAATTTGTTGGTACTTCTAAAACAGTAAAAGTTAATGTATTAAAATCTACAGTTATCATGTAAGTTCCTGCTGTTGCAACTTTAATGTTATTTTCATCATCTTGAATAATGCTTCCTGTAGAAGTTTTACTTTCTCCCCAATCTCCATCCCAAGAACCAGAAGTATGAATCATTTTAAACTCATCTCCATCAGAAAAAGTTTGCACTTTAGTAAAAACACCATTTCCGTTATTAAGAAATTGTTGAGTTGGGTCTGCATTATTCCAACCATTATGAGCACCAACCATAAAAAGTGTGTCAATTTTAGTTAGTTTAAAGCTTAATGTATTAAAATCTACAGTTACTAAGTAAGAACCTGCTTCTGTAATTTTAATATTGTTTTCACCTTCTTGTACTATTTTACCAACGTTGTTTGGGTCTTCTCCATAATCACCATCCCAAGAACCAGTATTAGGTAACATTTTAAATTCGTCGTTAGCAGAAAACATTTGCACTTTTGTAAAAACACCATTTCCGTCATTAAGAAATTGTTGAGTTGGGTCTGCATTATTCCAGCCATTGTGCGCACCAACCATAAATAAATTATCTGGTATAGCGCCTTTAAAAGCAGTTAATGAAAGTACAACTAATTCTGATGTTCTTTCTAAATCTCCACCAGCAGTTTTAGCTACTGCATTTAATCTAAAATCGAAATCTGTAGCAACGTCTGCTTTTCCTCCAGCTGCAATTACTAAATCATTTAAGTTATCGTGAGAAATTTCAAAAGTATTTTCAATAGAAGATCCAATTAAAGTAGCGTTAGCAAAATTGTTGCCTGCTAAATCCATTTCTACATTGTACGTTATTTCGATAGTGCTATTTATTGTAATTTCTGGATCTTCCCAAGTTAATGTTAATGCAATATCATCTGGATTTACATCTGATAATATTGTACTAAAACCATTTGCAGGGCTTGTTATACTTGGTGGAGTAACAACAAATTTTGAAACCTGAAATATAATAGTATTTGAAATGGCAGCACCAGTATTTAATCTTAAGTACACAGCTGTTTCTTCAAATGATTTTATATTAGCATCACTTAATTCTTGATTAAATGTTGCAACAGACATAGAAAAATTCTTCTGATCTGTAGCGCCTAAAGAAATAGGAGATGTAAAATCTGCATCTAAAGACATTTCTACATTATATGTTGCACCTGTATTAATATCATCGTTCCAGGTAATTGTAAAAGCAGGATTATCTGGTAAAGCAAAATTTAAAAAAATATTACTAATTCCTGGAGTTTTTAAAACAAACTCAGCTTCTGGGCTTGTTATTGTTAAGCTCTCATTAGCATCACATGCACTTAAGAAAAGTGTAAGTGATAAAAATAAGTAACTTAATTTTTTTATATATGTGTTCATTTTGTATGTGTTATGAGTTAGTTTTATATTATAAATTCAAAGGAATTAAGATATAACGACCTGTTAAATCATTAAACCATACATCATATTCATCTTCTACAACAACTGGTACTGCGCTACCACCATTAGTAGCTACACCAGAAAAAGAAGTTGAGTCTCCCCATTTATCTCCAGAATCTGTTACGAATTCTAAATTACCAGGTATTAATTTTACGTTTGTAGCACTCCAAATATGTCCATCAAAAGCCAATGGAGTTAAAGCAATACTAGTGGTACTTGTTCCTTCTATACTAATACTTGCAGGACTTGTTTTTCCTGAAGCATCAAAAGCATCAAAAGAAAAAGTGTTACTTGCAAAATTTATTTTAAATGTATAAAAACCTGCAGGAATTCCACTACCTCCACCATAAGGAAATCTTTCAGGATCTGTTCCACCACCAGGATTAACTCCAACTGTAGTTCCATCATCTGTTCCATATTGAGGTGTCCATAATCCTTTAGTTTTTAAAACTTTAAAATGCCCATTGTCTGCAAAGAAACCCGTGTAATAATAAGTGTTACTATCTGTAGCATCTCTAAATAAAGCAGGATTACTGTTGTCGTTATTCCAACCTGGAGCTGTTGCATCACCTACCATGTAAAAATCATTAAAAACATAATTAAAGAAAGGATAAACTTCTATTTTTATTGAATTTGATGGTGTTTTTACTTCATTTTGAGTTCCTAAAGAAGAAACTACTCTTACATATAAGTTTTCCCATTCAAAAGGATTTAAACCTGCATTACCTGCAGCACCGTTTACTTCATTTACAGAAAGTGTTACTGCATTTAAACCTGTTACAACTGTTGCTACTGCAGGTGTTGTAAATTCTTCATCTTTAGAGAACTCTACTGTATAGTTTACAGCAGCTTGTTGTCCGTAATTTGCTTTTTCCCAATTAAGTGTTAAAGCAGGATTGTTTGTGTTTACAGCATCTAATTCTAACTTTGAGAAATTTAATTCTGCTAGAGTAGGAGCTGTTGGATTTGATATTTCGAATAATTCAGAATTATCATTACAAGCATTAAATACTAAAACTAGCATTCCTATGATTGCAAATACTGAAAATCTTTTTATATTTTTCATTGTTAAATGTATTAGTTTTTAGTAACCTGGGTTTTGTTTTAAGTTAGGACTTGTAGCTAAACTTGCAGAAGGAATAGGGTATAAATCTAAATGTGCTGGTAAAGAAATACCATTTGCTCCATTTCCTTTCCAAGTCCAGTTATAAGATCCGCCAGTAAATTTTCCAAATCTAATTAAGTCTTGTCTTCTATGAGCTTCTAAGTGTAATTCTCTAGCTCTTTCATCTAAGATAAAATCTAAAGTTAAACCTGCTGCTGTAATAGCTTCTGGATTTTTAGCTCTAGTTCTTAAATTATTTACATAAGTTAATGCATTGGTTTGTGTAGCATTAGTTGCGCCTCTTAATTGTGCTTCTGCGTACATTAAGTAAACATCTGCAAATCTAAATAAAGGAAAATCTGTATCTACAAATGTTTGGTCTGCACCAAAACCACCAGTAGACTTTGCATTTGAAAATTTCTCAATTACATATCCTTGATCTTTGTTTGAAATGTCCATTATTTCTTTACTTCTTGTACCAGAAATAATATTGTTTCTTGTATCTGTTATAAAAACACCACCATCAAACAATTCTACAAATTGTTTTCTAAGTCTAATTGCGCCTCCCCAGCCACCAGCGCCAACACCTAATGCAGCACCATTTGCTTCTATACTTCCAATAGAACCGTTAACTAAAACAGTTGTAGGGCCATAGTTTTGTATAAAAGTACCATCTGAAACTAAAGGGAAAATAATTTCATCTTTAGCAGCATTTGTATCGTTGTCTGCAGTAAAGTTTAATAAGTAATCTGGTGTTAATGAATAACCAGCGTTAATTATTTTATTTAATTCAATCACACATTCATCATACTTTGCTTCACCAATATAAACTTCAGCATTTAAGTATAGTTTAGCTAAAATCATTGCAGCTACAGCTTTATCTGCTCTACCATGTTCATTACTTTTAGCAGCTAATAAATCTGCTTCAATTGCTTTTAATTCACTTTCTACGTACGTAAATAACTCTGTTCTGTTTGCTGCATTTGGTACAGAATTAACTTGGTCTTCTTCTGTTACAAAATTTGCTTGTCCGAATAAATCTATTAAATAATAATAAGATAAAGCTCTTAATAAACGCGCTTCTGCTCTAAAAGTTACTACTTCTGCTTTGGTTGAAGCAGAAACACCTCTTGCGTCTAATTTTTCTGTAGTAGTTTCTCTTAAGAAATTGTTTGCAAATGCTACTGTAGCATGCGCTCTACTAAACATTCCTAAAATTACTGGGTTTTGATCTGTCCAATTATTTCTTTGAATTCCTGCAACACCACCATCATTTTCATAAGACCAAATCATTTGATCTGCAGCTAAAGTTTGAAGGTATAAAAGAGTTCTACCAAACTGACTTGTACCTGCATCTAGACCAATAATGTTAGATGATTCTGGGCCATTAATACCTGTTAAAGATAAGTTTGCATAAACACCTGCTAATAATTCTTTGTATGAACTTTCATTAGCAAAAAAGTCTTCTCCTAATAATGTTTGATCATCTTGTGGAGTAATGTCTAAATCTTTAGTACAAGATGTTAGAGAAACGAAAAATATCGCCGCTAACATAAATACTTTATATGTTTTTAAATTTGTTTTCATAATTCGTTTGATTAAAATTTAATATTAGCTCCTAATAAGAAAGTTCTAGACCTTGGAAAAATAAGGTTGTCTATTCCGTTATTAAAAATTTCAGGATCTAAACCAGAATATTCTGTAATGGTAAATACATTTTGTACACCAGCCCATAAACGAATACTGTTTCCAGAAAACTTTTTAATTAATGGATTAATAGTGTATCCAAAAGTTATGTTATCCATTTTTAAGAATGAAGCGTTTTCTAGATAAATATCAGAAGAAATTACATCTGCAGTTGTTCTAAAATTATAATCTAAAACAGAAGTTGGAAGGTTTCCTAATACTTGCTGATCTTGTAATAAAGCATATTGTGCAGTTGATGCATTTACATTATTGTATGCATAATTACCAATACTAGCTCTTAAATTAAAAGATAAATCGAAGTTTTTGTAATTAATATTAGATTGAAAACCTAAAGTTACATCTGCTAAACCGTTGTCTTTAATGTATCTATCGTTTGCGTTTACAATACCATCTCCGTTTAAATCTGCATAAGCACCTTCTATTGGAGCTCCATTGGTATCATATAATTGTTTAAAAACATAAAAAGAGTTTGGTGCATGACCTTCACTATGTACTTGTATTGTTGCACCTGTACCACCAGCAATAGAACCTGTGTTTAAATCTCTTCCTAAAGGAATAGAAGTAATTTCTCTATCTAAATAAGTGGCATTAAAATTAAGGTTCCAATCAAAATCTTCCGTTTTAAAAATATCTGTATTTAAAGAAAACTCAACTCCTCTAATTTGTAATTCACCAATATTTCTAGTAATATTATTTGTAAAGTTGGTACCATCTGCAATAGGAGTAGCAAATAATAAATCATTAGAGTTTTTTTGAAAAACACCTAAAGTTCCAGAAACTTTATTATCAAACAAACCATAATCTAAACCAAATTCTATAGTAGTTGTTTCTTCCCATTTAATATCTGGGTTAAATGGTTGTGGTATTGTAGACTGTACTACGTTTCCGTCAAATAAAAACTGAGAATTACTGTTTCCAAAACGATATGTAGTTAAATAAATTTCTGGGTTACTAATATCTTGCTGACCAGTAATACCATAACTAGCTCTTAATTTTAAGTTAGAAACAATTTTAGAATCTTTTAAAAAGTCTTCATCGCTAATTCTCCAAGCAGCTGCAACAGCAGGGAAATTACCCCATCTATTTTCTGGACCAAATTTAGAAGTACCATCTCTTCTGTAAGAAAGCGTTAATAAATATTTTTCTAAAAATGTAAAATTAGCTCTACCAAAGAAACCTATTAAAACTTCTGGAGTATTAGTATATGTATCTCTACTACTATTTGGGTCATTTATGTTTCCGCTATTAAAACCATCTCCAGTAAATTCTTGATAAGAATAACCTGCAGTAATATCTGCTTTAATGTTTTTAAATTCTTTTGTATAGTTAAAATAAGAATCTAATAATTCATTTTGTCTGTTTTGAAAACCAGAAGAATTATTACCAACAACTGCTGTGTTAAAACTTCTAGGTCCTAAAACAGATCCGTTAGAAATATAACTACCTTCAGTTCTATCGAAACCTACGTTTACAACAAACTTTAATTCTGGTAAAAAATGAAACTTATAATCTAAATTTAAGTTACCATATTGTCTAAAAGATTTACCAGTATTGTTGTTTTGTAATAAACCAGCAACTGGGTTTGTACCTCCGTTAGCTAAAACAAAATCAGAATTACCACCTGTATAATGTTGATAAAAACCACCATAAGGCCCAGAGGCTCTTACAGGTTGTGTAGGATCATATCTTAATGCACCTCCAATACCACCAGCTGCAAATCTACTATTTGTAAATGCTCTGTTGTAGTTTAAAGATACTTTTAAATGATCATCTAAAAAAGAAGGATTCATTGCTAAAGAAACGTTTGCTCTATCAAACTGAGAAGTTAAAATACCTCCTTGTTGTTCTGAAAAACCAACAGATAATCTTGTAGGTAATTTATTAAAAAGAGAACCTTTAGCAGTAATGTTATGTTGTGTAGAAACAGTGTTCTGTAAAATTTCATCTTGCCAATTCGTGTTAGCAGTACCTAAAAGACTTGTGTCTATAGTTGTACCAGAAATTGGTTGAGAATTTACTAAATTTCTATATTCATCTGCATTAAAAACATCTATTCTATCTAAAACCTGACCAGCACTATATTGATAATCATAATCTAAAGAAAAAACAGTTTTTCCTTTTTTAGTTACAATAATTATAACACCGTTAGAAGCTCTAGAACCATAAATAGCAGTTGCAGAAGCATCTTTTAAAATAGAAAAAGATTCTATATCTGCAGGGTTAATACTAGCAAGAATTCCTCTACTACCAGCAGTACCACTATTTGTAATAGGTAAACCATCTATAACAATTAAAGGTGCATTTGAAGCAGTTAAAGAAGAACCACCACGAATAGTAATTTCTGAACCAGAACCAGGAGCACCACTTGTTGTAATGTTTACACCTGCTACACGACCACTTAATAAGTTTTCTGGAGTAACAATGTTTCCTTTTGTAAATTCTTTTGCAGTAATTGCTTCTACAGAACCAGTAGCATCTTTTATGGTAGTTGTACCATAACCAACAACAATTATTTCATCTAGTTGTTCTGAAGATTCAGTTAATTCTACAGTTAGGTTTAAGATTCCACTAATAGTAATTTCTTTATCAGAATAACCAAGGTATCTAAAAACTAGAATATCTCCTGTGTTTATTTTATCTAATACAAAATTTCCGTTAAAGTCAGTTTCAGTTCCTTTAGTAGTACCTTTTACTACTACACTAACACCAGGTAAAGCTTCACCTGTTGTTTTTTCTTTTACGATACCTTTTACAGTTTGTTGTGCAAACATTGTAAATGATGTACTTAAAAGAATACCAATCAACAATAATTTAAAGTTTTTCATGTATAATTTGTTAAATAATAACTATAATTTGAATTTGTTATTAACAATAAATTTACATTCCACGAGGTAAATATAGAAGTAAGATTTACATAAACAATATTTCAAAAGTTACGAAATCGGTTTCGTGTTGACAACTTTACTTAAAATTTCATTAATTATTAAAAAAAGACCGTTAAAAATTGCATTTTTGTATAATATGAAGCAAAAAATTACTATTAAGACAATCGCAAAAGAGTTAGGAGTATCTACTTCTACAGTTTCTAAAGCACTAAAAGACAGTCATGAAATTAGTAAAGAAACCAAAGAAAAAATTCAAGCTTATGCTAATCATTACAATTATAAGCCAAATAATTTAGCGCTACAATTAAGAAATCAGAAGACAAAATTAATAGGTGTTATCCTTCCTAAAATAGTACATCACTTCTTTTCTACCATAATAAAGGGTATAGAAGAAGGTGCAAGTGAAAAAGGATATAGAATTATGGTTTGCTTTTCTGATGAATCTCATATTAAAGAAGTAGAAAATTTAAAAGTGTTATCTAACGGTAGTGTAGATGGTTTAATTGTTTCAATAGCAAATGAAACTTTAGCTAATAAAGAATTTAGTCATTTTAAAGAATTGGTTTCAGAAGAAATACCTTTAGTGCTTTTAGATAGAGTAGTAGATGAAATTAATTGCGATAAAGTGGTTGTAGATGATTTTGGAGCTGGTTATAAGGCAACAAAACACTTATTAAATACAGGTTGTAAAAGAGTAGCAATTATTACTACGCCAGAATATGTAAATGTAGGTACGCTTAGAAGAAAAGGGTATGAAAAAGCTCTTTTAGAAAGAAAAATAGCTATTGATAAAAACCTAATAATAGAAATAGACGAAAAAAAGAATGTAAAAGAACAGATAAGACCTGTTTTTGATTATAATATTGATGCAATTTTTGCGGTAAATGAAATTTATGCGGCAAAATCTATAAGAATTGCTAAAGAAAAGAGTATTAGAATTCCAGAAGAATTATCTGTAACAGGTTTTACAGATGGTTTAATTTCAGAATATTCTACACCTTCTATTACTACAATTGCACAACATGGTTTAACTATGGGAAAGCAAGCTGTAGAAGCTCTAATTAATAGAATTGAAAACGAATCTGAACATTATAATCCTAAAACAATTGTAATTTCTAGTGATCTTAAGTTAAGAGAGTCTACGAAACCGTCGTCGTAAATTCATAAAGTTTATTTTATTAATATGATAATTTAAGCTTACTTTTGTTACATTATTACGATTTATCAATAAATTACATTCCACACATGATAATAATTGATAAGTCTAACATGCTTATCGTAATATTAATTTAATAGTAGAACGATAATGAACAAGAAGAAATTAAGTTTCTTGCAAATCTGGAACATGAGTTTTGGGTTTCTTGGAATTCAATTTGGAATGGCCTTAACTGGTGGTTTCATGTCTCGAATTTTTCAAACACTAGGTGCAGAAATAGAAGATATACCCATTCTCTGGGTTGCAGCTCCTTTAACAGGTCTTATTGTACAACCAATTATTGGTTATATGAGCGATAGAACTTGGACTCCTAAATGGGGAAGAAGAAGACCCTACTTTTTAGTTGGTGCAATTCTTAGTTCATTGGCGTTAATTATTATGCCACATTCACCCACTTTATGGATTGCAGCTGGTTTTCTATGGATTTTAGATGCCTCTATTAACATATCTATGGAACCTTTTAGAGCATTGGTAGCAGATAAATTACCAAGCTCTCAAAGATCTTACGGCTTTGTTATTCAAACTTTAATTATTGGTGTTGGTACTTGGGTTGCAAGTAGTTTGCCTTGGATGGTTTCTCAGTTTGGTGTTAGCGATGCTGCGCCTTCTGGTATTGTACCAATGTCTGTAAAAGTTGCTTTTACAATTGGTGCTATTGTTTTCTTATTAAGTATTCTTTATACAGTATTTACTACTAAAGAATATCCACCAGAAGACATGGAAGCTTTTGAAAAGGAAAAAGCAGAAAAAAATAGTTTTGTTAAGGATATTTTAGAAAATATTGGAAACATGCCAACCATTATGAAAAAGTTAGGCGTTGTTCAATTTTTTAGTTGGTTTGCATTTTTTACAATGTGGTCTATGGCAAATCCTGCATTAACAGAACATGTTTTTAAAACACCTGCTCCAGTAGAAAAAGAGTTTGTAATGACAGATGTTGATCAAAAAGCGACATTTGATATTCAAAATACAGCATTTCAAAAATCTTCTAATGAAGTTGGTTCTTATATGGGTATCTATGGTTTATCATCTATGGTATTTGCATTAGCACTAGTTTTATATACAAGAAAAAAACGCATCAATAGAAAATACATTCATATGGCTTCTCTAATCTTAGGAGGTTTAGGTTTTATATCAATGTATTTTATTCCTTCACCAGAGTATTTATCAATATCATTTATTTTAATTGGTTTTGCTTGGGGAAGTATTCTCTCGATGCCTTATGCAATGTTATCTAGTGCAGTAAACCCAAATAAAATGGGTGTTTTTATGGGAATTTTTAACATGTTTATTGTTATTCCTCAAATTATTGCTGCAATTGGTGGAATCAATTTTGTTTCTAATCTATTAGGTGAAAAAACTATAAACGCGATGATTGTGGCTGGTTTAAGTTTAATTATTGCAGGCTTCTGTAATTTCTTAATCACAGAAAAAAATGCAATTACATATCAAGAGAACAATTAAATAATGAATAAGAAAGGATTTATATTTGACTTGGATGGTGTTATAGTAGACACAGCCAAGTACCACTATTTAGCTTGGAAAAAATTAGCTAATACACTAGGTTTCGAGTTTACAAAAGAACAAAACGAATTATTTAAAGGCGTTAGTAGAAAACGTTGTTTAGAAATATTATTAGAAATAGGAAACATACAAGCAACCCAAGAACAGTTTGATACTTGGATGATTGAAAAAAATGTGGACTATTTAGAATATATAGAAAACATGGATGCTTCAGAAATTTTACCAGATGTTCCTAAAATATTAGAATTTTTAAAAAACAAAAATATTCCAATAGCTCTAGGTTCGGCAAGTAAAAATGCGCAACCAATTTTAGAAAAAGTAAACTTATTACATTATTTTGATACAATTGTAGATGGTAATAATGTAACAAAAGCAAAACCAGATCCAGAAGTATTTTTGTTAGCAGCCCAAAATTTAGGTGTAAAACCTAGTAATTGTGTGGTTTTTGAAGATGCAGTTGCAGGTGTAGAAGCAGCAAATGCTGCAGAAATGATAAGTATAGGTATTGGAGATAAAAAGGTGTTATCTAAAGCACAATTTAACTTTAACGATTTTACAGAAATCAGTACCAACTTTATTACAGACTTATTAAACAGATAAAAAAAGAAAAACATAGAATAGAAATAAGAAAAGAGAAATTTTAAGAATCTCTTTGTGCTTTTATTTCTTGTCTTTTCTGTTAAAAAAACAAAAAATGAATCAAGATTATATACAACCTAATCAATGGTCTATCGTAGAAGAAGGCTTTAATTCAGATAAAGTAAAATCTTCAGAAAGCCTGTTCAGTATTGGTAATGGTGCCATGGGACAACGTGCAAATTTTGAAGAAACATATACAGGAGAAACTTTTCAAGGAAGTTATATTGCAGGAGTTTATTATCCTGATAAAACAAGAGTTGGATGGTGGAAAAACGGATATCCAGAATATTTTGCAAAAGTATTAAATGCACCAAATTGGATTGGTATAAATGTTCTTGTAAATGATGAAAAACTAGATTTACATACTTGTAAAAAAGTTTTAAATTTTAGAAGAGAGCTAAATATGCAAGAAGGTTGGTTATCTAGAAGTTTTAAAGCTGTTTTACAAAACGGAATTGAAATTAAAGTAGATACCAAGCGTTTTTTAAGTTTAGAATTAGATGAAGTTGGTGCAATTAATTACAATGTAACTCCGCTTAATTCTGATGCTAAAATTACTTATATTCCTTATTTAGATGCAGGAATTACCAATGAAGATACCAATTGGGATGATCAGTTTTGGGATGTTTTAGAAATATCTCAGAACAATCAGCAATCTTACGTTCAGGCAAGAACCATGAAAACACATTTTTACACATGTACTTTTATGGAATCTCGTTTATTTATAAATTCTGATGAGGTAATTACAGGTTGTAATAATCAAAAAACAGAAAATTTTACTTCTTGCACCTATTCTCAAGAAATTAAAAAGAATCAAACATTTACTATTCACAAATTTGGTGGTTATGTAGTAGATAGAAATCATAATAAAAACGAATTAGTTACTGCTGCCAAAGAAGCATTAGATAAAGCAGTTAGTTTTGGTTTTGATGCATTATTAGAAATGCAAAAACAATCTTGGGCTAATATTTGGAAAATGTCTGACATTACCATAGAAGGTGATGTAAAAGCGCAACAAGGAATTCGTTTTAATATTTTTCAATTAAACCAAACATATTTAGGTACAGATGCTAGTTTAAATATTGGGCCAAAAGGTTTTACCGGAGAAAAATATGGAGGAAGTACGTATTGGGATACAGAAGCATATTGTATACCATTTTATATGGCTACAAAAGATCAATCTGTAGCAAGAACCTTATTAGAATATAGATATAATCATTTAGATAAAGCCATTGAAAATGCAGCTAAACTAGGTTTTAAAAACGGAGCAGCATTATACCCAATGGTAACTATGAATGGTGAAGAATGCCATAATGAATGGGAAATTACTTTTGAAGAAATTCATAGAAACGGAGCCATTGCTTTTGCTATTTTTAACTATTACAGATTTACAGAAGATTATTCTTACATACCAGAAAAAGGATTAGAAGTTTTAATAGGAATTGCACGTTTTTGGCAACAAAGAGCTACTTATTCTACAGATAAAAACAAATTCATGATTTTGGGAGTAACAGGGCCAAATGAATATGAAAACAATATTAATAACAATTGGTACACAAATTACATTGCAAAATGGTGTATTAATTATGCATTAGAAAATATTGAAGTAGTAAAAACAGATCATATTTCAGATTATATCAGAATCAAGGAAAAAGTAAATTTCTCTGATGAAGAATTATCTAAATGGAAAAATGTAGCCGATAATATGTATTTTCCTTATTCAGAAAAACATAATATTTATTTACAACAAGATGGTTTCTTAGATAAAGAATTAATTTCAGTTGCAGATTTAGACAAAACTCAAAGACCAATAAATCAAAAATGGAGTTGGGACAGAATTTTACGTTCGCCATATATTAAGCAAGCAGATACTTTGCAAGGTTTTTATATGTTTGAAAACGATTTTTCTACAGAAGAATTAGAACGTCATTTCGATTTTTACGAACCATTTACAGTTCACGAAAGCTCACTTTCTCCTTGTGTACACAGTATTCAGGCTGCAAAATTAGATAGAATGGACCAAGCTTATGAATTCTATTTACAAACTTCTCGTTTAGATTTAGATGACTATAATCACGAAGTAGAAGAAGGTCTTCATATTACTTCTATGGCAGGTACTTGGATGAGTATTGTTGAAGGTTTTGGTGGAATGAGAATTTTAAATAATACTCTTTCTTTCTCTCCAAAAATTCCTAAAGGATGGACAACCTATTCATTTAAAGTAAACTTTAGAAACCAAGTTATTACTGTAAATGTTTCTCAAAATGGTACAAAATTTCAGTTAGAAGGAAATCAAGAGATTATAATTTTAGTAAACGGAGAAAAAGTAACAGTATCTCCAAACAATTTACTAACGGTTTAAATTTAAATTTATGAAACTTATCAGAAACATTTTTTTATTATTTAGCATTTTTTTTATTTCATGCAATAATTCAAAACCTACTAAAAATGTTTCTGATGGTTTTATTTCTAATACGTCTTTAGAAAGAGTAGAACCACCTAATTGGTGGGTTGGTTTTAAAGATACATCATTGCAATTATTAGTTAAAGAAGATAGTATTGGTGTTTCTATACCAAGTATTTCTTACAAAGGCGTTTCAATAAAAAAAGTTAATAAGGCTAAAAGTAAAAACTACTTGTTTTTAGATTTAATAATAGATAAAGAAACGTTAGCT
>TARA_R110002049_G_scaffold101104_3_pt1 | contig 18632 bp, 14 predicted proteins | sample TARA_R110002049 | Tara Oceans TARA_R110002049 (sample SAMEA4396941) | marine metagenome | biome: Polar Biome; feature: [SRF] surface water layer (ENVO:00010504); material: water (ENVO:00002006), including particulate matter (ENVO:01000060) such as... | depth 5 m | reverse complement strand
ATTATAATGGCGAAGCGTACCTGCAGCAGGCGCTCGATTCGCTGCAGACGCAGACCTTTCAGGATTTCGAGGTGCTGCTGGTCGACAATGCCTCAACCGATGGCTCTGTCGACAATCTGAATGTAGATGGTGTGCCGGGTTATCGGTTTTTGCCTCAGACCGAGAATCTTGGCTTTGCGGCGGGCAACAATGTCGCCGCGAAGCAGAGCGATGCGACGTGGCTGGCGCTGTTCAATCCGGACGCCGTCGCCAATCCGGACTGGCTGGAGCGCGTCATGGCGGCAACCGAGCGCCACCCCGACACCAAAATGTTTGCCTGCGCGCAATACGCACTTGAGGACCCCACCATCATGGATGGGGCAGGCGATTGCTATCTTGGCTTCGGAATCCCCTGGCGCGGTGGGTTTGGATTGCCCGCTGAAACGCTGACAGAAGGCGAATGCTTTTCGCCATGTGGGGCGTCGGCCGTATTTCGCCGATCGGTCTTCGAGTCCCATGGCGGCTTTGACGAACGCTTTTTCTGTTATTGCGAAGATGTCGATCTGGGATACCGGATGCGGCTCGCCGGGGAACGCTGTGTCTTCCTGCCCGATGCCGTAATCCGGCATGCGGGCAGTGGGATTTCAGGCCGCGCGAGCGAGTTCGCGATCTTTCATGGCACGCGCAACCGGATCTGGACCTATGCTAAAAATACGCCGGCGCTGCTGATGTGGCTGACGCTTCCCGGTCACGTTGCCATAACGCTGGCGATCTTGCTGCGCGGCTTCGCGACGGGCCGGGCCGGGCCGACCTGGCGTGGTATCAAGGATGGGCTTGCTGGTGTGGGCGACCTGAAAAAAGATAAGCGTTTCGGGCCGCCCAAGCGCACAGTGAGTCTTGGTGATCTCGTCTATGCAATGGCGTGGAACCCAAAACGCCTGCTGGACCGGCGACCTGTCATCCGACCTTTGAGAGCGCCGGATACAGCCATGGCGGCGGGAGACCAGACGCATGGCTGAGTTTGCATTCAGTGTTCCGATTGGCAGCTGGCATCCCTTCCTGCCCGCGAGTCTGGCCAGCCTGAAGGCGCAAGGCGCCGGCGTTGCCGTGGCACTGCTGGATGCCTCTGGTGATCCGCGCGTTCGGGCGCTGGCAGATGAGCACGATGACTGGTTATCCTATCGTCGTCACGGACCCGATGGCGGGCAGTCGGATGCGATTATTGAGGGCTGGAAGAACGTGCCAGGCGACTGGCTTGGTTGGCTGAATGCCGATGACATACTCATGCCGGGGGCGCTGGACCGAGTGCGTGCGCGGCTGGCCGAGGCGCCGGACCTTGATGTGATATACGGCCATAGCAGCATTATCGACGAGACTGGTGCGATGACCGGCTATCACTTCAATGTCGAGCCGCCGGGACCGCGCCTGTTGCAGGCCGGGATCATCTCTCAGCCATCCTGCCTGTTCCGACGGGCTGCCTGTGAGGGTGCTGGCGGCGTGAACCCGGATTTGCACTACACGATGGACTGGGACCTCTGGATTCGCATGTACGAGTCTGGCGCGAAGTTCGACTTTATCGATGCTGCGATGTCTATGGTGCTGTGGGGGGATGACACCAAGACGGCTTCATTGAACAAAAGCCGCCGCAGCGAGCTGCAGGATATCATCCACCGTCACGCACCACCCGAGGCGCGAAAAGGTACGTTCCGAGCCTTTGTGGTGCATGCGGCGGCAGACCGGGTGTGGCCCGCCGGCCTGCGCGAGCGAGTGCGGCGCAGGCTGCGCCGTGGTGGACCGAGCGTGTTCGGGATTCGCGCGGACGGGTTGGTGCAGCCCGGCGCGCAATTATTCCTCGCTCACTACGATCCGGCACCAAAAACCAGACTTGTGCTCGAATTTGATTCCGATCCGGGCGGCCTCGTGGTGAGGGGCGATGCATTGTCGGGCGAGATTGGCCGGAGCGGCAAAACGCTTGATGTGAGATTGTCTCCGGCGGTCGCCGCGGGCGAAACTCTGGCGTTGCAACTGTCGCCCGAGCCGAATGCGACTGTCAGGTTCCTGCGCGCGTCCTGGCAATAACCGCCTTAACGCGTGAAGGCATAGAGCGTGTAAGCAACGCCATAGCCCCGGCGGTTCTCGACAGTCAGACGTCCCTCATCGGTCGCAGAAAAGTTTATTTTGCCATCCTCGCCAGTAGTGCCGGTCAGTTCGCCGGTTTGCACCGTGAAAGCCGCGCCTGTCGAGAACATCGTAGTGAGTGCGGGCGTCGTGGCCATACGCGCAAAGAAGAAAGCGACCGGGCCCGAGGTTAGCGAGTTGGGAATGGCGAGGATTGCGGACCCATAAACGAAATCTCCAAAATCCGCTGTGCCAGTGTCGTCATCTGCAATGGTGCCCAGTGGATATTGCAGGCCAAGCGATCCGAGCACGCCAGCAGGGTCAGCAAAGCCTGCCGGGAGGCTTATGCGTCCGTCGGCCGCCGCGAGCCTCAGACCCGTCGTCCAGGCAGAACCGTCCGGGCTCAGCTTGATTTCGAAATCGTCTGTGCCGATCAAACCGAGTTCGGATCCGCCATAATGATCCGTCTGCAGAAGGACAGATCCGGTATTGCCGGGCGTCTCCCGATTGATGGCGTGGCGCATGTCGCCGCTACCGGGGGTGACGTCATCATGAGAGAAAAGCACAGCGTCTGATTTCACGGCCAGCCGGGTGGATGGATCCGCGTCGGTATTCACGCCAAGAACGGGGAAAACATCGGGGGAAAGTGGGGTCCACGTGCCTGATGTGAGGATGCAGAGAGTGGTTTCGTCCGCGATCCATGCGCGGCAGCCATCAGGCGTAGTGAGAAGACTCCAGGCGCCATCCAGAAACGCGACGATACTGTTTTCAGGATAGGTCGCCCAAGCGACATCTGTCGCATCGACAGGCAAGATATAGGCGTCGCCCTCGGCGGGCATTGCAGGCTGGTCCGGCATCGAGCGGGAGCGAACGCTGAGCCCTGTCATGAGATCCAGCACTTGCAGGGCTTCGTTTAAGGTGACGTGTTTTTGGGCCTTATTTGGCAGGAGAAAGGGCAGGCCGTGGCGGATCGTGAAGTCCATAAGGTGCTCCATGGAAAAGTTTCCAGGAGTATCCCATGTCTGCTATCAGGTCGGACAAGCGCGAGGCAGCACCGGTTCGTTCTTCAGGTCGTGGCTGACAAATCAACCATCTTGCTTGTCTCAACCTGCCGGAGAGGTAGGCGGCTTTCAGCCAGATTGCAGGCTGTCAGATCAGTCGCACGGGGAAAGCCCGTCATGCGCGATCTTCGATTGATACGGTTTTACACCTGTCAGGCAGTCGAGTGCGTCCTGCAAAACGTCGGGCCCAGTATTCTTCATATGCAGGGCATCACTGAAGGTGAAGACGGTTTGTGCCCCGTCGTACATTGATGCGTCATAAACCGGGCCCAGCGCCTTTAACTGCCCCAACATTTCATCGAACGCACTACGTTTCGGCCCGGCAATAACGGTTTCCAGGTATGGGTGAAGCGGCGTTATGATGAAGATAAACTTCTTGTTCGGATGCCGCTCGACGAAGGGCTTTAGAATATCATCAATTGCTGCTTGTGTGACTTGAGGTTGTATAGCGGAAATCTTGTTCCGCATGTTTTTGGCGCCCCGGGCGGATTGCCGCTTCGGAAACAATTTTCTCACCGACCTTTTTCCGATACCGCGCTTCACATTTCGGATCTCCTTTGGTGGAGCTAACCTAGCCGGACTCAAGCTGTGTGACTGTGTCGTCGAACGAGGTGGAAACTCCTTCTTGTCTAACAGCATCTGGTGATAAAAGCTGAAGGTTCGGAAACTCAAATAGTAGGCGAGGGGAAATTTCTTGATCTCTCCTGCTTCCGACAACTGGTCCCTCACCTCTGCCGGTTCGAGTTCGTCATAGTTGACGACAAAAACCAATGTCTCGGCCTTCGGGAAATCATCTTCGTACAGCTCGAACATTCGGATCGACTCCGCGAGGTTGGCGCCGCCATATGCCAGATTAAAAATTTGGCGTCCCTTGTCGTCGATGACGAAAGATGAAGAATCATTAGTCCATTTTCCGGTGAGCAGACGGGCGCGGGAGTCGCCAAGGATCAATAGCTCTGCATTGTGGGATTCGGGCAAGTGGCGGAGTAGGGAATCATTCGCGGCTACCCGCCACAGAGCGGTGTTTTGAGATCTAAAAAGCTTGATCCTGTTTAGCTCGGCTTTGGGTCCATAGGACGACACACGAAACGGATCCATGTAGGCATTAGATGCGATAAGAGGCAGTGCGAAAATGACCAGCACCAGCAGCGCCGCCAGGAACTCCCGAAAGTAGTTCAGGCGCGGTGCGCGGTGGCTAGAACTGGAAATAGATGAAGGCACGCTGCTCCCCCCGTGTCGCCAGTATGAGGAATAGGATTCCGCCCAGTATGAGCGCCCGTATCAGGGCAGGATAACGCGCCCACACCGTTTCGATCGTGGTGTTGCGGCAGAGGCCATGACCGAGAATTGTTGCGCCCATGGCGATGCATGCGAGGATCGGGAGCCCTTCGACCCCGCCCCATTCCGCAGATGGCCGCACCATTGCGGAAGCGATCGCGAGCCCGTCACTGAAGCTCCTTGCCCTGAAAAACACCCATGCGAAACATACGGCGAGATAGGTGATGAGAATACCAGGGATCAGGCCGGCGGGGCCCATGAAGCGCGACACACGAGCTGTCACCGGAGTCGCAAGCCTTTCCAGTACCAAGTAGGCGCCGTGCAGGGCGCCCCAGATAACAAACGTCCATGCCGCACCATGCCATAAGCCGCCAAGCAGCATCGTCATCGCGAGATTGAAATAGGTGCGCACCACGCCCAGCCGGTTGCCCCCAAGACTGATATAAAGGTAGTCCCGCAGCCATTCTGACAAGGAAATGTGCCACCGTCGCCAGAAGTCGGAAAAGCCGGCGGCCGCGTAGGGAAACCGGAAATTGTCCGGTAGGGCGAACCCGTAACACATGGCCACTCCAATTGCGGACGTCGAATAGCCTGCAAAGTCGAAGAATATTTGCCCGGAGAAGGATATCGTGCCGATCCATGCTGCAAGGAAACCGACTGACTGCGCGTTCGCGTAAACTGAATCGACAATCGGTGCGAACAGACGGTCAGCCAGAACGATCTTCCCGAACAGGCCGAAGACAAGCAGGTGAAGCCCCCAACCGAAACGCGCGCCATTGAAGCGTGCGCGTTCAGGCTCCTGCGTCTGAGGTATGAAGTCGACTGCCCGAACAATCGGGCCGGCCACCAGTTGCGGGAAAAACGCCACGAAGAATCCGAAGTCGAGAAGACTTTGTGATGGTTTGAGACGGCGACGGTACACGTCTATGGAGTAGGAGAGCGTCTGGAACGTGTAGTAAGAGATGCCGACGGGGAGAATGATGTTCCAGTTCGGCGCGTCGTATTCAATGCCGATCCGTGTCATCAATGACGTAAAGTTCTCCAAGAAGAAGTTAGCGTACTTGAAGTAAGCGAGCATCCCGAGATTGCTGGTCAGGCTCAGCATCAGCCAGACTTTGCGCATACGCCCGGAAGCCAGGTCCATACGGCGCGATACGAAGAAGTCTATGAGCGTCGATGCGAATAGGATCAGCACGTAAGGCGGATGGAAGAAGCCGTAAAAGACGTAGCTGGAGACCAGCAGCAATGCTTTCTGGCTACGCCAGTTACGGATCGCATAGTAGAGGGCAAGCGTGATCAGGAAGAAAGGCAGGAATGACCAGCTGTTGAAGACCATCTACTGCGCCTTGCCCGAAATTTGCGATACTCGACTTCGAGCGTCCGCGCCATTCCATGAAGCCCTAAACCAACCAAATCACTTTAGCGGGCCAGTGCGACATCGATACAGAGCATGTGATATGGCTCAATGCAGTAGAATGGAACTCCAAAAACCCCCATTGCCGGAATCTGTCGAAGTGAGGGGTCAGATATTGGGAAATCCAGCCTCACAAATTTAGCTCGCGATGTGGAGACTTACCTGACTGGACTTGCTCTAAAAATATGGCGATGAGTGACGTCATGGAAGAAAAAGCTATTCAGGTCGTCACTTATACGATGGGCAAGGTCGGGTCGCAGTCGATCGACATTGCCGCCGAGAAGGCGGGCCTGCCGTCTTATCATATTCACACGCTTGATCGCGGTCAGATCAAATGGCAGGTCAAATGGGCGTTTGAACGGGACAAGCTGCCACCCGGCCATATCGCGACATCCATGTACCTGCTGTAGCACCACTTGAAGAATCCGCTTTATGTGTCTTGCCTGCGTGATCCGATGGCCCGCAACCTGTCAGTCTTCTTCCAGAACATGGACCGGCACACGCAGGCGGCTGCCAAGCTAACGCCAGAGCAGCTGTTTCCGAAGTTCGAGAAGTCCTACAAGCATGACAACGCGCTCACCTGGTTCGACCGCGAATGGAAAGAACACCTTGGCATTGACGTTTACACACAGGGTGAGCCACTAGGCGACCATGCCATCAAAGGCGATAATTTCATCCTGTTCCGCGACACGGCCAGCAATGATGTGAAGTCGGAAATCCTGTCTGACATGACTGGCCGACAGGTGACGGTGAGGGCCGCCAATATTGGAGAGGCCAAGACGCACGGCGATGCTTACGCGAAGGTGAAGTCCATCGCCTTCGTGTCGGAAGCGCTGATTGACCACGTTTATACGTCAACGTTTGCACGCCGCTTCTGGACTGAAAGCCAGATCGCAGAGATGCGAAAAAGATGGTCCGGCAAGGTTTCAGCTTAGAAACTGACGCTTAGTCACGTCCCGCCAATCGCTAGCGGCAGGGAGTGGTATTGCGGTGACGAATCACGACACGGCTTCTCGTCTGCGTTCGTGCGCCGCAATGGTTTCGCGCTCGATATCCTCGATAACCTTGCGCCAGTGTTCGGGTAGTTCGTGCGCGGCACCCGCGCCTCCGGTGCGGACGTGGCTGTTTTCCTGGATTGTATCGGTCTTCTTCATCGTTTGGGCACAGAAGGCGGCCGCTTCATCTTCGCTCACGTTGGCCTCGGAATAGCGGGCGATCTCCATCGCCCAGTGCACAGGATTCTCGCGCATTTGTTCAAACGGGATCATGAGCGGTGACATGGAATCCCAGCCCGTCCGAATCGTCAGGAAGTCGCGTGCCCTGACGTCGGCTTCTGTCGCCAGCCATTGTTCAAGTGACATGGTGCAGCCGTTATATTTCCGCTCGTGATAGTACAGCGAGACGATAGTGTCTGGCATGTTGCGATAGCTGACGATCATGCGTACATCGGACTTGAGGAACAGCTCCGTCATCTTTGGATCTGCCCGATAGTGAGCCTTTATACAGACGACATTGTTCCGGCATTCCGGAGAAGCGAGAAACGGCGCCATCTTTGGAGGTGCGATGGATGGATTGTGCCAGCCTTCTCTTTGCCAGGTTTTCGATGGTCCCGGTATCTTGCACAACCGTTGCAGGACCTGCTGGATCCACGTTGAGCCAGATTTGGGAACGCCGTTATTGATCACCAGCATATGTGAACCTTATCCATTATTGCTTCTTACCGCCTGCTTTGGCGCCAGTCTTTCCGCGTGTGTACGGAGCTGCCGCAGTTACCTCGGATAATATTGTCGACGGGACGTTTCCGGATCGGATTCGCGATCTTTGGTCGCGCGGTAATAAGCGGAATTCGTGATGCCTTCCAAGGGCTTTTTCGGGAAGCTTACCGTCTCGTCGGTCAGTGCAATGACATTCGTGAAACCTGCGAATTGCATCATCCGTTCGAATAGAGGGCGCGTTGGGTGCCAGCCGCTAATCGGTTCCTTGTAATTCTCCCAGAACTTCGCCGGGAGGACGGAGGGGTCGAGCCGGTTGTACATGGCCAACTGGTCGCCAGGATGCGTCTGGTTCGAAATGACGAGGTCCTTCATGTCGAGCGTCGACAAATAGTCGAGGACGTATTGCTGGTCACGGAAGTGGTAGATCAAGCCAAGGCAGAGAACCGTGTCGAAGCTGCCAAGCTTATGGGCGTCGAACAAACCGCCATCGGACAGAGTCAGATCGAGCTCCTCATCCTTGATAATCTGTTCGAGGAACGGAAGGGCCGGTGCGCGGCTGTTTTTGTATGGGTCCGGCTCCGCGGCCACGACCGATGCGCCGGCCCGTGCGAGTTCGACGCTCAACCCAGACGAATTGGACCCGATATCCAGAATTCGCCTACCTTGCCAATAGGACGGATTTCCACCGGAAACAGCACGGAAGAGATTCTTGCTCTCCCACGCTCCGGACAGCAGGACGTCTCCATTACGATCATAAACGGTCTGAACCCCTGCAAGAGGTTTCGCATTGGTCATTCTTGCCCGTTCCTTCAAATTTCCGACTATCCGAACATACCAAAGTCGTCCGGAGATGTCTGTTTGTCCAAGAGTTACGTATTGCTCACTGTGTGATGTATTGCCAGTTCCAATGCGTCAATTCAGGCATTTCATATGTGAAAATGCCGATGAGCCAAGTATCCTTCTCACTCCAGTCAAACGTGCAAAATCAGACCGTGCCGAGAAACCCGGCCATCTTTCCAATCGCGATCCGACTGACACGGCGGACGGCATCAGCTGAATTCGACCCATTGTGAGAGCCAAATATGCACTTGTCGAACGCGCGGAGGGGCGAATCGGCACGCAGGGGTTCAACTTCGAAAACATCAAGGGCGGCGGAATGCACGATGCCGGATTTGAGGCCTTCGAGCAGGGCAGCCTCTTCGATCACCGGACCGCGTGCGACATTGATAACGCGGACGCCGGGGCGGAGCTTGCCAAGCAGCTCGGCATTGAACATGCCTTGCGTCTCGGGGGTCAACGGACAGGTGAAGATGAGAAAGTCGGCCTCGTCGAGGCGCTGGGGCCATTCGGCAGGCTCGACGTCGAGGCCGTCGACAGATTTGTAGAACGGATCGTACACGACCACATTGCTGCCGCAGGCAAGGATGCGCTTAGCCGTCTGCCGGCCGATATCGCCAAAACCGACAAGCGCGACCGTGCGACCCGTCATGCTTATACCGCTGGGCTTCGGCCAGGCGTTCTTCTCGCGAATTTCGCGGTCAATGCGATACGTTTCGCGGGCGAGGCCCAGCGTATAGGTCAAGGCGACATCCGCCACTTCGGCGCCGAACACGCTAGGTGTGTTTTCCACCGGCAGGCCCAGATCCTTGAAGGCGGCGAAATCGACATTGTCCACGCCGACGCCCCATTTGACGGCCGCCTTGAGGCCAGCTGCCTTGGCGGCGGTTACGACACGCCGGCTGGCCGGGTCATCGCCAATGATCCAGCCATCATAACCGGGCAGAAGATCGATCAGCTCATCCTCGCTGAGTATCTGGGACGTCTTGGCCGGGACGCCTTCCAGACCGGCTGCAGAGAAGTCATCCAGAAACTCCTCAAAGAGGCCGAGCATGGGGGGGCAAGTTACAAGGATACGGGGGGTGGACATCAGGTTTCCTTTGGCAGGGTTTCACCGGCGGCAACGCGCTGGAGCAGGGCTTCCGCGGTGAACCAGTCCGCAATTTCATCAATGTCGACAGATTGCAGCCGGGGTGTTGGAAAGAGAATGGGTTTGCGCCCGATGCGAGCCTTGGTCGCGGCGAAGCTATCGGGTCCAAACAGGTAGCAGACCGAGTTTTCCTCCATGTAAGGGGGAAGGTCTTGCGTACGGATCAGGTTTTCCGGATCATGGTTTATCGGCTCGCCATCTTCGGTATAGAACCGCGTTTGCATCTTGTTCACAGTGAAAAGCGAATCGGCTGTGCCGGCCTCTGTTGCCTTGAGATAGGCGCTGATCATGGTTTTGATGGTTTCCGGCTGCAGCAGCGGGTTTGTCGTATGGGTCATCAGGTAATGCTCAGAGGCAATTGCCGCGATGTCGTCAGCGAGTACGAGATTCATTGAGACAAAGTCGCCGCAGATTTCCGGTTTGCGGTCGCGGATCAGAACGCGCTCACTATCAAACAGACCTTCGTCGGCCAGTATCTGACGGGCGTCGGTATTGATGACGACCTGGTCGATTTCCGGAACGGCGAGCAAGGCATCAAGAATCCACTGGAACAGGGGCTTGCCGGCAATGAGGCGGAAATTCTTGGATTTCACACGGGCACTGTGGGCCTTCATCGGCAGCAACGCGGTAAGCTTGTTTTTTTCAGTCATAACGTTTTTCCAGTTGGGGGAAGTTGCCTGCGGTCCCGTCGTGTTGCTCCCAATACGGCATCGCCCGGGACCCTGCAATCAGGCGAATTTGTTCAGTCGATGAGACGCCTGATCTTCGTCGGGAGCCGTCTCGCGATGCCCCCGCGGACGCGCTGTACACTCCAGCCCGGCTGCGTCTTGCTTTCCCGTCGCGACATTGGTGGTCGGGGGGGCAAGCCGTCTGCGGTCTCGCGTAAAATGGCCAGTAATTCTGTCATGCACGGGCGTGAACCACTCGTGCGGAGAGCCCCGGCTAGATCTGCCAGCTTGCGTGTGTGGACGATGCAGGAGTCGGGTGACGTATGCAGCAGGTCTGCAACCTGATTGGCAAGCATATGCAGCGTGCCATCTTCGCTCGTGAGATTGGGGATCAGGGCCGAGTATCTGAATTTGTGGCTCACGTTGCGCAAGAGACCCCAACTTTCATCGGCATCCCCCAAACGAGCGTCTGCCAGTTCGTAGAGTGCCTCAATCACACAATCGAAAGGCAGTTCCGGGCGTTCCGCGACGATCTCTGCAAGCTTGGGGCGCCAGACCGTGTCGACAAAGCCCTGAAAGTCGGGATCGGCCGTGGCGTAGAGCGCATTGCCGTTGATGTGACGCTTCTCTCTCGGCCCGAGAGCATCTGCGCCGCGATAGATGCTGCCGGTCACCCATGCGGGTTCGGCGCCTTTCAGATGGCGATTGATTTGCCCCAGCCAGTCCGGGCGGATCGGGACACAATCGGTCTCCATGTAAAGCGAATGGCCCCAATGCTCACGCACGGCATCCAGCGCGCCGAAGAACACGTTGTTGGGGCCGGCACGGTAGCCTTGGCTCGCCTTTGGGCCGTTGTTTTCCCGTCGGTAGAGGTCGGCATCGCCAGACAGGTCGAGTGTCACAAACCGCACATTGTCGAAGCACGCGCGCAGCCTTGGCTCTTCGGCTAGCAATGCACGCACTTTCGGTTCGAAGCTGGCAGCTTTCGTGTTGTTGCAGACGAATACAATATCCGGGCGGCGTACCGGAATGCTGCCGAGAAACGGAAAGAATGCGGGCTGGGACCAGAGCCAAAGATTGTCGAGGACCTGATCCTGTTCTGCCATTGTCAAAGGCACGATCACGGCCCCCAGGGAGGCTTCATTCAGGACGTGACCGATATCTTCGAACGGCAAGATCGCTTCTGAATTCAGTCGCGAATGGAGGTTTGAGTTCACGACACGCACAGGCACCTGTTCGCGGTGGAAATCGTCCCGGATTGCCTCGAAGGCTGCGGTATGCAGTTCCTGGGTGTGGGCTTCAGGGTTTGGTACCTGAAAGGCGTCACCTTCCTGCTGATAATCATCGAAGAAATAATTGGGATTAGTCGAAGGTGTTTCCGTCATCACGAGCCGCAAATCGTCGACCGCTGCGGCTTCGGAGATCGTCTGGTAAGTCAGGTCGATCCCCAGCAGGTTTATCTTCTGGTAGCCGAGAAACGCGCCATAGCGCACCGAGTAGGCACCAGTTGTCACGAAGTCTGGTGCCGTAGTCCTGAAATACGGGCTGTCGGTAAATGTCAGACCTTGCGCTTTGCCGCGGGCATGGAACCAGTAGGGCACGAATTCATCGAGAAAATGAACCTTGGGATGATCGACAAGATCAGGTTCCAACTCCAGCATGCGGCCTGACAGGAAGAAGGTGCGAGTACGGTCTTCTTCGATCAGCCGTAAAATTTCAGTCCTATGGGTTTCAATGAGTGCGTCATCCAGACACGCATAATGCGTTGGGCGCCAATCAATTCTATCCCAATGGCGATAGGCGGCATTCATGCCTAGCGTTTCGGTATTGGCCAGCCGGGAGAAGTCAAAACCACGTAAGCTTGGTCCGTTCCCGATCACGAACAGGGGCCCCTTGCTGGAGGCCAAATCAGGTGCGTGATTGGGAAGAGGTGGCATGCCGCGCCTTAGTCAACTCGAAGGCTCTGCTTTTGCGCGGCAATGCGTTTGTCGTCAACTTTGGAACAGCTTTAAACTGTCGACTTGAGGACACCTGAGGGACATGTTGACAGCCTGAGTCCAGTCGGGCAGGTCGGAGTGGAATATGCACCAGCGTTTTCAGCCATTGGTGATCGGCCCTGAATCATGAAGCAAGATCGTATCGAGAATGTGGCTGAAGACCATGCCGATGTGCGAACCTATGTGCCAGACGAGCGGTATTCGACAGATTCGATTCAGGCGATTCGGGCACTATTCAATGAAATCATGGCGTATCGCGCTCACGTCGCGAATATGTTTGGCAGCGAATTTCGGGCCAGTTACCGTGGAACAGTGTTTGGGGTATTCTGGAACTTCGTCCTGCCGCTTATCCCGATCACAGTTTACATTCTGCTAGTGAACCTTCGCGTTTTTCCGCGCCATGATGGCCTGAACCCAGCCATATTTATTGGTTACAATGTTACCATCTGGGCTCTCATGCGGGATATGATCCAGAGCCCAATTCAAGTGATCAAGAGCCGAAACAAGGATGCCATGAAGACATCGCAGCCGATTTCGGTGTCGATTGTCGCTTCATTTGCGCGTCTGTGTTTCGATACGTTGGTTCGGCTGGCCTTGGTGGCGGTTCTTGTCACGATTTTCGGGGACTGGCCGCATCCCAATATTTTGGGTTTCGCGTTCGTATTGTTGGTCGGACTGGCTTTCTCTCTGTCCCTTGGCCTCATTTTTGGTATTTTCAATGTTATTGTCCCTGACGTTTCGCGCGTGGTGTCAATTGTACTCCAGTATGGGATTTTCATGAGTGGCGTCATCTTTCCACTGTCATCTCTTGGACCACTTGTTGTGCTCGAGAAGATCAATCCCTTCGCCTTGGTGATCAAGGCCACGCGAGAGTACCTGTTCTTCGGGGCTTATCCTGACTTTATTTTTGCGGTCTTTTGGGCGTGCGTTGCTTTCGTTTCTTTTCTCATTTCCATGCGTTTCTTTTACGTAATGGAACGCCGCATCAGGGCTGTTGCATGAGCGACCATGATGTCGATTCGACGGCGCAAGTCGTGCTGCAGGTAAAGAGCCTCGGAAAGCTCTACTCCCGCAGGCCCAGCGATACGAGAAAGCGCATGTCGCGTGTGGCGCGCAATGCATTTCTGAATATCAATTTGCCCGGCGTGGAGGAGCTCACTGGCAAGGAATTCTGGGCGGTACATGACGTATCATTCGAGCTGAGGCGCGGAAATGCCATCGGCGTGATTGGCCTAAACGGATCTGGTAAAACGACCATCCTGCGCATGCTGGCGGGCCAGATCATGCCGGACGCGGGCGAGGTGGTAATCCACGGAACGTCGGCCACCATGATCGACCTGCAGGCCGGATTCCAGGCAGGTGCGTCCGGTCGGGAGAATATCTTTCTGCGCGCTGCGGCGCTTGGTTTCAGTAAGGCTGAAACGCACGCGCGCATTCAGGACATTATTGATTTCTCGGAGCTCGACCACGCGATCGATGCGCCGCTCGCAACATATTCTTCGGGCATGCGGATGCGTCTGGCTTTTTCGGTCATGGCGATGGTTGCGCCGGATGTCTTGTTCATCGATGAAGTCCTCGCTGTGGGTGACTTCCGGTTTCGTCAGAAGAGCCTTGCGAAAATGCGGACTATGCGCGCCCGCAGCGCCTTCGTGTTGGTTTCACATTCGATGGCGGATGTTGCGAAGTTCTGCGACCACGTGATTGTAATGCACAAGGGCAGGATTTATTTCGAGGGGCCGCCGGACGAGGCGATCGAAGTGTATGAAACACTTGATCAGGATGTACCTGCAAAGGACTTGCCTCAGCAGCTTGAGAAGGCGATGGGACCCGTATTCGAGAACCCTGAGGCGATTACGGACATTGAACAATTCTGGTGTAATGCCGACGGAGAACCCATAGATAGCGTGGGCTTCGACGAAAAAATTCGTTTACGAATTAAATTTCGTTCACTTATCGACATGCGAAACTTGATCGTCGGAATTCCCGTTTGGGCGGTAAGCACCCAGTACATCACCGGTCTGTCGACGCAGATAACGTCAGATTCATTCGATGTGCGCGAGGGAGACGCCGTCGATCTGATGTTGGAAGTTTTACCTGGCTTCATCAATCCGGGTGTTCTGAAGTCCATGCTTACTATTCTCGACGGTGCCGAGTTCCTGTTGCGCAAGGCAAATCCGGATTTATCAATTCTTTCAGCAAGACATCCGACATGGGGCGTTGTTACTGTACCGCACGCGTGGACGCGCCTTGATTCGCCATCGCCTCAGTAGGGTGCCATACGCATAGTGCCTCGACGATCTTGAGCAGTGCCCAATGCGCTTGATGCGCTACTGGCGCAGTTCCTTGATTTCCCGCACCAATCAGGACCGATGGTTCGATGACATTACAGATCAGGATCGCTATTGTCGGGGTCGGTAAGATCGCCATCGATCAGCACTTGCCGGCCATTAAATCCAACCCCAATTTTGAATTGGTTGCGCTGGTGAGCCGTTCAGCGGCTGCGGGTGACGTGCCTGTTTTTGCGAGTCTCGACGCGGCATTCGCTGCGGGACTGTCCATCGATGCTGTTGCCATTTGTACACCGCCGGGAATTCGTACTGAGGCTTGTCGCGTTGCAAGTGCAAATGGCTGTGCGATCCTGATCGAAAAGCCCCCCGCCGCAACCGTTTCTGAGGCGCTGGAGCTACGAAGCATGGCTGAAGCTGCACCTGTGCCGATTTTCGCGACCTGGCACGCCCGCTTTGCCTCCAAAGTGGTTGATGCGGCGAACTGGTGCCGAAGCCACACTCTGCGCGCGGGGCGGATCGACTGGCTTGAGGATGCACGCAAATGGCACCCTGGTCAGGACTGGCTCTGGCGCAAAGGAGGATTTGGCGTTTTCGATCCGGGTATCAATGCCCTGTCGATCCTGACGGCGCTTTATCCTCACGAGTGGGGCGTTTCCAATACGACATTCGATGTGCCCGCCAATGTCGATATGCCGATTAGTGCCCAATTCGTGTTGACCGCAGGCGAGGCAGACATCGCGGTCAATTTCGATTTCAGGCAGACGCCGCGCGAAACCTGGGCGCTGAATCTTGAAGCCACTGATGGAAGCACGCTCGAACTCACTGAAGGCGGTGCGGCCATTGCCATGAACGGCGGGGAACGTATCCGTTCAGAAAACCTGGAATATGCTGCGATCTACGAGCGTTTTGCCCATATAGTGCGCTGCGGCGAAAGCGAGTTTGACGTTTCGCCGCTACGCTTGACCGAGCGTGCGTTCGCGACGGCGCATGTGAAAACCGTTGCGCCCTTCATCGGCTAAATTTTGACAAGTGGCGAATAGCTGATACGGGTCGGAACAGATGTTGCACCCTGTTCCGACCTCCGCCGCTTACTCTGTCGGTGCTGCCGTATCAGTCTCGACTTCAGAGGTTACCTTGCGGCTCCGGGGTTTGGCGGTCGCCGATTTCCTGCCTGCCGGCGTCGGCGATTTGACGACGCGGTAGACGCAGGTTCTCCAGCTCACGCCGACACGAGAGATATAGTCAACATCCGCAAGCTCGGAATCGACATATTCCTGAACGTCGGGCCAGTCGGGCGAGCCGTAATCATCAAAGATGATGTACCCACCGAGCTTCACCCACTGAGCGTAATTCTCGAAGTCTGTCTTCACGCCAGCATAGGAGTGATCCGCGTCAATGACGAGGACATCATATTGACGTTCACCGGCGGATTTAATCGCAGCTGGATCCGTACTCAGGCTCTTGATCAGCGTGTACTGATCCTCACTCATGCCGACCTTCTCGAGATTACGCCGGAGCGTTTTTTCATCGATCCGCTGACCGGTGAGAATGTCGTCCTGACTGGCATTGTAGTAGCCTTCGAGAGGATCAAGCAGCGTGAAGTGGATTTGCTCGTAGTGACCGTGGAGCACGTCGTACATTACGGCTGCTCCGGTACCAAACAGGGTGCCGATTTCGAGAACATCGATGCTTTGCCCCTTGACGGCGCGCCCGACCAGTGAACGAAGGATTACGTCTTCAACTGACGTCGCGAGGCGACCTTCCAGCTGACGTTCGATCTCGCATGCTCGCGTTGCCATATAGCCGAGTACGGCTTTGCTGACCGGAATAGACAGGCGCTTGCGCCATTCCGTCTCCAGAATTTCGATATGGTTGGCCGTGAGGCGGCGATTGAAAAACTGATACCAATGCGCGTTATCAGGCCGTGACCATTTTTCCGTCTGGACCGATCTGGCGGTGGCGGATTGGGCTTTTTTGGTTGCGACATCTACTGCTTCTGCAACTTTGTTCGTCCGGTTCACAATACGTGTTTGGATATCTTTCTGATTTTCCTTGATCGCCGTCTGTGTTTTCGACAGGTCGGACTTCAAGGTATCCACCTTCGCTCCGACCGAGCTGACCTTGGTGTTCAATGCGTTGAACTTGGGCGTGATCGAGTTTTTGATCGTGTCACGCACATATTCCGTGGTCGCCTGCTTGGTGCCTTTGGCAATTAGCATCTGAGCGCTCGACAGGCGATCACGAAGCATCGCGGTTTCTGCGCGCATGGCGGCCATTTGTACATGCAGCGTTTCGGCATGCGCTTGTGAGCGGAACGCGACATAGGCCAGGGCTGCTGCGAACATGCCACCGAATGCGGCGACAACGATCCACGGACGGTATGCCGCGAATTGCGGCACCACGAGCCCGATCAAGGTAGCAGCCGCTACCAATAGAAATGGTAGCAACAGCATAGGCCGCGATACGAGGTGCACACCCGCCCGGCGTACAAAGCGCATGAGCCCATAAAGGCGCGGGGATGTCTCGTGGATGCGTTTCGCGAAGTTCACGTACCAAGTTGGTTTTTGCTGGCTCGGGACCGGTGCCGGAAGCGCGGATGGCGGAGTCTTTTTCAACATAGGAATACCGTTATCCTTGATAGCAGGGGGCGTAGATTTTGATTTCTTCAGTGATTTTGCGGATATTGAGGACGTGGGCTTGGTCCGAAGCGCGACCAAGGCCTTGAACGCGGCAGCAACGGCCTCGTATCCAGGGTCTTCGCGGAAGGCGAGAATGTTGCCCCAGGCATCCGGTGCCATTTCCGGACCGGGGTATGCCAGAATGCGCCGCCAGTCATGAGGTATGCCGTAGCGGACAATTGGATGCCATTCACTGAGGTATACGGTGTAGCCGCGCTTGCGCAGATACTCTGCCACTTCCTTCCAAGTGTGCCCCAGCTTCAGTGTCTTGGCGTCCTCGAATTCGCACTCGATGACTTCCGGCATGATCTTGTCCCAAGGTACGCCCTTGAGCACGTTGAGGTCGTAGCCTTCCACGTCGATCTTCAGGAAATCGATTCTGTTAAGGTCTTTATCAGCGATGATCTCCGAGACCGTTGTGAGGTCCACCGTCGCCGAGGCTGTATGTGTATCGCGGAAAGCCAGAAGGCCGGAAATGCCCGTGCTTTCGTCGGAGGTAAAGAATGAAACGCCTGTAGCGGGCTTGTCGCTGACGGCCCTGGGGTCGATTGTCACGTTTGCGGATGTTGCGTACTTGTCCTGAAGCCGGATGCGGTTGTTGGGGTCAGGCTCGAAGCAATAAATCGTCCAACCGAGCTTGTCGAAATAGCTAGACGACGTGCCGAAATGGGCGCCGACATCAAGCAGGATATGGTCTCGGCCCCGGCGATTCGAAAGCAAGCGTGCAACAACGGCCGTTTCATCGACATGCGCACCGACAGTCCTCGGTCTACCTGTATTGTCTGCTGCAGCCGGATTTGATCCAGCACGGGTCAACTCATTGGCAAGCTGTTCGCGGCCAGTTTTTATATTGAACTTTTCGGATGCCACTTTCTGCGCCTTTTCTGCAAGTCTGTAGCGCTCGTCCGCCGAACCGGCAAGCTTACGGAGCGCTTCTGCAACTTGATGTTGTTGATTCTCGTTCACGTGCATCCCGCAGTCTATCTCCTCAAGCACGGACATGGTTGCAATATCGGCAGGGCCAACAGCGAGCAAGGCGGCACCCGAAGCAAGACACTCCGGTAGCTTGTTGGCCAGAGAATGGCGGGTGTACGACTTTGAAACGTCATCGAAATTATATGCGATGACGACCACGTCAGCTTCAGAAAGCCAGGCGCGGTATTCTTTCGGAGACAGGTCCGTTACGATGAAGGAGGTCCGGACAGCATCACTGAAATGACTCTGAAGGGTGTCACGCCAGCGTTCCCGTGTCTTGATTTCGAAGGTGACATCAGTCCCGTCGGCCGCAAGGTCTTCCACCGCTTGCGATACGAGCTTGACTGTATCAAGCGTCATGTTTTCAGCGAGTGAGCCGGCATAGCGAATCTTCAAGGCGCCGTTGGCGACGCGTCGTGTCGCAGTCGGCCAATCGCTTCGGTTAGTTCCGTTGGCGATGGGTGTGAATGCAAG
>TARA_R110002049_G_scaffold2413_2_pt1 | contig 18694 bp, 26 predicted proteins | sample TARA_R110002049 | Tara Oceans TARA_R110002049 (sample SAMEA4396941) | marine metagenome | biome: Polar Biome; feature: [SRF] surface water layer (ENVO:00010504); material: water (ENVO:00002006), including particulate matter (ENVO:01000060) such as... | depth 5 m | reverse complement strand
TAATTGTGCTTCAGATAAATTATTAGTAAATTTTCTACCTGGTTTTTGTATGTTACTGTCAAATCGTACATAATCTCTACCTACTTCTAATCTGTGACCTGTTGCTTGTCTAATTCTATTTTCTACAGATTTTAAATAAGCCATAGCTATGTCATCATTTGTAGCTACATCCATCCAATCTTCTCCACCTTTTTTTAATAAATCTTGTCTATAATCATTTCCTTTTCCTTTAGTAAACCATTTTAATGTGTCTTCATCAACACCATTAGCAGCAACGTATCTTGCTACACCATCGTTTCTTAATTTAAATAAAGTATTAAATATACCTTTATTGTAACCAACTTCTCCAAATGTTACTTCTGGCATTTCAATACGATAACTATTTTTATATTTACCACCTTTAATAATATTATTAGTCCATTGTTGATGTGTAACAGCTAAATGTTCTGGACTTCTCATAATGTCGTCAAACTCTGAAAATTTAGTCCAATATTTAGCTTGTTCTTTTTCGCTATGTGAAAATACCCATGATAAATATTGAAATGGATTATTCCATCCACTATCTAAACCAGCAGAATAAATTCTGAACTGTTCTTCTAAAAATATTCTTGTAAAGAATGCAGGTCTTAACAAAACAATTGGCTTAAATACTTTTCGTGTATAAAAATCTAATAGTTTAGTAGCAGCGTCATCCATTGTTGCATTAGTTGGTATCCAACCAAATTCATTAACTTCCCTAGCAGCAGCTCTACCTTCTGTACGTAAAGTTGTTAAATATTTTTTAACATTAGCTGCACCTATTTTAGTAGCTTCAAAAGCTTTTAAATCTTCAAAATCAGCTGCATAAAAATGTTTACCTACAACTCTATCAACAATATCTTGATTTAAAAATGGAAATATATTGTCACTCATTTCTGACAATATTGAAGCACGTGGTACTTGTATTTCTATAGTTTGACCACCTACTGCAATTTCTATTAAATCATCTGCAGTACCACCACCTGGTGAAACAATGTTATGTGGTATACCTCTATTATCCATACCATTAGATTTAAAATATGCTTTTTGTTTTTTGTTCCATTCTTCTACTGTACGTTTAATATGCTTTGCAATTACTTCATGTTGTTTACCTGTTGCTTTAATTTTGTGATATTGAAATTCCATTAAATCAGTACTATATTTTAATTGTTCTCTATAATTATCACCTAAATCTAACCATCTATCCATCCAAGTTTGCCATTCCAAATCAGTAAAATTATTTTGTCTCATATGATTTGCTAATTGTCTTGTTGCTACTTTACGGTTACCCATTTCCATAGCACTACCAGACATTTCACCTAATAATCTTTTTGAATTTAAACTTAAACTATTTTGAAAATTAGAACTAAATCCTAAATATCTTGACACTCCAATATCTTTAGCTTGTAAATTATTTTTATATATCTCTTTTAATATATCCCAAGATTCAGGTGTTGCATCTACGGAACCATGTGCTTTTTTCCAACTTGCTTTTGCAGCTTGTACACTGTCATCATAATGAGCAATAGTTCTTAAAGCACCTCTAGTGTATGTATAAGGTTTTCTAATATTTCCACCTATAACACTACCTAAACTTCTCATAGTAAAATTTTCACTACCTGTTACTTTTCTAACTGCAGAACCAGTCATATTAGAAAAACCTTTAGGCATAGAAGTTACTCCGTCTAATATTCTTTCAGGACCTTTAAATCCTTGATATTGAGGTTTACTTGTTCTTAAACCATCAGTCATCATATCTACTATCGAATCAGCTATTTTAACTTCGTCTGTTTGTCTACCAACCCAGTTCCAATATTCAACGTCATTAATCCAATTAACTAACGTAGGGTCTTCAGACAATGTTTTACCACTTGATTTAGCAAAATGTTTTATTAATACTCTTGATTCAGGAGTAGCTATTAATTTTCTTGCATCTTTAGCAAAAACACCTTGCAACCTACCATTAAACAAACCATGTTTTCTAGCTAATGCTCTATCTGCCTTTAATTGGTTTTGGACTGCTGTACTTAAACCATTATATTTTTCTCGTTTAGCTGTACCTATTAACCAATCATCTTCTTTAATTAATGCACGTTCTGCTTTACTTAATTTAGCCCAAGCATTTTTACCAGCTTGACTTCTATTAGTAGCTGCAGTAGTCATTAATTCTTGTAACTCTTGTGCAGCTTTTTTATCTTCTAAAAATCGTATGCTGCCTTGAGCTTTTCTTTGATTTTTTGTAGTTTCAACTACATTTACAGAACGTGAAGCTTTTTTTAATTTACCTAAAGATAATAATCCACCAGTAAAATATTCAGCAGGTAATGCTGATGCAAAATCTAATAAACCAGATGCAATCTTATATGGTGTAGTACCTTGTTGTAATACCTGTCCAGCTTCATATCTACCCCAAGAATATTCTGTTAATTGATTATCACCCATTAATTCACGTTGTGCATATTCAGTTACATTCATATCGTTATAGTTTGTTCTTCTATCTGCCCATATTGATATTTTGTTTGGATTAGCTGCACTTAAATAATTTATCTCACCATTTTCATCTAGTTCTTTTAATGGAGCACCTATTTTTAAATAATATAAATCTTTAGCTTTTTGTTCATCTCCATTAAATTTTTCTAATAATTCATAATATTTAGGGTCTTTGTCATGATGAACAGATTCAAAGAAGAATCTTTTACTTCTATCCATGTTAACTGCTTCACCATTAAATACTTTTTTAGCAGCTGCCCAAATATAGTTTTCTCCAGAAAATTTTATTGCTTCTTTTAGAAAATCTATATTTTGTGATAATTCTTCATCACCCATATCTTTACCTAAATTAGGTACTTCTGATATATTAACTAATGAGGCAATATTAGCTTGTGCTGTTTTAGGACTATATCCTTTTTCAAGTAACTCATCATATCTATTTAAATCTTGATAATATCTCCATATACGACCTTGTGCTCTATAGGGTACACCTCCACCCCCAAATTGTAATATGTCTGATGTTGGTAAAGGATTCCATTTATTCCAACTTTCTCTAATTGCATCAAGTGTACCTATTAACCAAACAGCTGGTGAAAACTTTCCTACTTCTTCTGGTGTTCTACCACCTGGTGCATAACCACCTGTCACAATATCAATAATATTTAAATGCATATCATCAGTTACTTTTTCGTCTCTATATTTTTCGTTTATTTCATTCCATTTTTGAGATTCTTCAGTTACCCATTTAGCTTGTGCTTCATCAGTTAATTTCTGTACTTCAGGAGCATCTGGTGGAACACCCATAACTGCTAATGTTGCAATTAATGGTTTAGATAAAATAGGATTATGTTGTAAATGAGCTACTGCTAAATCTGTAATACCTGGGTTATTTTTTAATTGTTCTGTGTATTGAGCTAATTTAGCTTGTTCTATTCTTTGTACAGTGAGCATCTCCTGCTCTTTAATAGGGTCGCCAAACATTATTGACTTCTGCCATTAATTAATTCAGCTATAAGAGGATGAGGATTAACTTGATACATTGCTTGCAATAATATATCCACATCACTTGCTGTATTCCTAGTTGCTCCAACACCTTCTCCTATAGGAACTCCTTCTGTAATAGGTTCATTAGGGTATTCGGTTCCTGCAAATACATCTGGTGATTGTCCTTGTTCTGGAGGTATTGGAAAGGGTGCATTAGCTCCACCACTATCCCCCATTGGTGCAGCCTGTTGTTGTTCCTGATATGCTTTGCTTTCACCATAAGCCATATCTTGTCCACGCATTGTAGGTTGGGTGCCATCAGTTCTTTGACTTAAAGCTCCAGGCCCACTAACTGCATTTTTTCTTTGGGGTGTAGGTTTTCTATACCCACCTCTAGAACGGTTCTTGGCCAAATTCTTCCTCCTCATCAGGTTGTTCTATCATAATAACTATATTAGGTAAAGGTTTTATAACGTGATATTTAGGATTATTAAAATCACCAAAAGGATTATCTCCAAACTCTACATCTATAATGTCCCAAAATTTTTGTTCTTCGTTCATTACATTCCACCAAACGCTGAAGCTACTGATGGTGGTGGTTGTTGTGGAGGTTGGCCACCTTGCTGGCCTTGTTCTGCGGCCATTTGTTGTTGTATCATAGCTTCCTGTTCTGGACTCATTTGTGGTTCTTGTGGAGTATAAAACATTCTCATTATATCTGTCATTTCTGCAGGATATTCATATATAGCTATTACTGCTTGTGTAGCTGCCATGTCTCCTTGTGCTGACCTAGCAAGTATTGATTCAAATAAAACATTCTCTGCTTTATTTTTTCTAATACGTTCTTGCACTTTAGCTATGTTATCTAAACCGTCAATATTATCTTGTAATGTCTCTACGTCTATAACACCTGCTTGTAGTAATTGCAAACCAGTTACAATTTTTTGTCCATCATCAAAACCTGACATAACTCCATAAATACGTCTTGTTCTAAAATCTCCGCCTATATCTGCTATAGGAGCATAATTTTCAGAAAAAGCAGTACCTGCATAAAAACCTTGTATAGGTTTCTTTCTAAGTTCTTCAAACTGTGCTGCTAATAAACTATCAAGTTCTAATCTTTTTTCGTCCATGTCTTGTAATGCATGTTTAATAATATCTCTATACTCATTAATCATTAATGACATAGTTCCGTTTAACTCTTGTAAACCAGCACCAGTAACAAAAGAGTTAGGCGATTGTGCATCATCAGTAACTGGATAGCCACCAACTAATCTCAGTTGTCTTTCTAATCTATCTATCTGTTGAAATAATTGATACGGTATATTGTTTGATGGTTTAGATACCTGTGTACCAGGTGCAAGATAGTTTATAGCAAATCTACCTCTTCTGTATTGTCCTGATTCTAATTCACCAGAAATATTTGTTTCTGTGAAAACACTATCTTCCATAGCTATAGCTGACATAATATTTATTTTTGCCATCATAGCCATTAAACCTATAACGTGGTCATACTGACCTTTAAGTTCATCAAAAGATGTTCTTTTCATAAAAACAAAAGGTGGGCTACTAAGGTAGTTAGGAATAAAATCAAGTATCATTCTTTTTTCTGGGAATACTATGTACGTACCACCTAAGTCATAATATTCAATTATTCGTATGCCTTGACCTGTGTTATCTTCCCAGTTATTATCTTTGTCATTTTCGTATTGTGTACCTACGCCACCTTTACCGAATGCTGCTTCAGATGTTTCTTTTTCCTCTACATGCAATATTTCTTTTGCAAACTCTGGATACAATTGTGCAAGTTTATATCTAGGTATTCTTCTTAATACAGCTAGTTCTCTAGGTTCTTGATTAGGACCAAAGTTTCCTGGAAAAGTATCAAAAGGGTCACGGAGTTCTGCAGTAGGATATATATAACCATTTTTATCTGTTCTTGTTGTTATAATCCACGCACAGTAACCGTAACCAGGTAACCATCTAGCAGCTTGTGCTAATTGTAAATTTAAATTTTGTTTCTCATCATATGACGTAACAATTCTCTCTAGTCTCTCTGCACGAACTTTAGCTCTGTCAGAGGTATTGTGATTCATTATGTCAACTCTTACTTGTGGTACACCAGATATTTTTTGTGCAAGTCGGTCTATACCTGACTGCAACATGTTAGGAGCTGGTAATAAGTCAACATCAGATGTTTCCATTTTGTTTCCTAGTAATGCTTTCATACCATCAGCACCACCATTTAAAATTGCTTTGATTCTAGCTTTCTGTGCCTGTCTATGTTTAGAAGGCTTACCTGCAACTAACTGTGTTGCATTATCTACAATCTCTTTGTAGTCTTTAATATCTAAATTTTCTATCCCCATGGTGCCTCATTATAATCTGTTCTATCAAAATCTGTGTAACTTGCGTTGTAATCTAATCCCATTGTCGCTAACTGTTCCTTGTTCATTCTTCTAAATACTTTCATGGGAAACCAAGCTGCCATCACTAAATCTGTTTTCTCTTTGTTTCTAGTACTAACAGGTTTTCCATCAAAATATAATAATTGTTGTCTATAACTATTAACTTTAGCAAGACTTTCAGAATTTCCTGTCGGTAAAAAGATTTTTTGTGCTTCAAACAAACCAGCCATAGAACCAACACCATACATTGGGTCGTGTTTATTTTTACCTGTTACATGGCCCTGCATAGTAATACCACCTCGTAAAACAAAATCTTTTATTTTATCATCCTGTCGTATAGCTGTTTGAAAACCATTCTCTTCAATTACCCAATGTTGTAAATCATATTTTTGATACCAGTCAGACATAATTTGCAATGCATGTTTAACGCCACCACCTTGTCTATTTTCTATATCTATTAAAAAGAGTTCTCCTTTCATAGCATTAATACCCCAGAGTACTGCGGCTTGATAACCAGAGCTAGCAGGGTCAAGTCCAGCAACTAAATGTAAACTACCTGGTATTTGTCCAATATTTAAATCAGGTCTCATACATTGGTCAATCATATCCATAGTAAATATTTGTGTACCTTCTACATATGCCTGATTGTAATAAACCATTTCATAAATCTGTCTACCACCCGTAGTCTCTGCAGCTTGCATACGAGACATTAACCATTTGTATGTTCTCTTGCCAGGCCATAACATACATTCCTGATGTTCTTCTTCTACATGGTCAGGTAAGTTACACGTTATATTATGTGCTGTTTCTACTATGGTCATAAAACTTTCGTTAGATAATAAATGATGATACAAATCATCAGAGTGTTGTCTTGAACCTATAACAACAACAGCAGTATGTTCCTCTTTTCTAGAAGATAACGTTGTTGTCCACCACTGTCTAGTGTTTTCTCTTGCACCAGGTTGCATTGTAGTTTGGTGGTCTTCTATGTCATCAGCTATTATCAAGTCACAATCACGAGAAAGTATCTTCCCACCTTTACCTACAGCAACCATAGTCGGTGACTTAATACCAGGTACTGTTCGTGTACCTACAGTAAATTGATTCTGTGACCAGTTTTTACCTGACCTATTATCAGGTTTAAAACTCTTACCTGGAGGACAAAAGTCTTCTTTTAATCTATCATTCTCGTCTAGTTGGTCTAATACTGATGCTACAGCATTCTTTGCTATGTCTTCATTACCACCTACCCACATGATACGTATGTTAGGATTTTTCATTATCTGGAAGACAGCAAAGTGTATTAATAATTCAGTCTTACCGTGTCTAGGTGGACTTAGTATTAAAAGCTCTTTACCGTTTTCTATAGAGTCTTCTATGTTTTCTATCCAGTTTAAGTGAAAGTCTGCTGTTTCATACTTTTCCCCCGTTTCCGTAGCAAAATACTTGTTGCGAAAGCTAGAAAAATTTGCTAATAACTCTAAAACTTCTTCTCCTTGTGACCAATTTTCCCCTTTGATTTCTGTACCTTTATCAATCTTGTATGCAGCGAGCATGCGTGATACGGTAGCTGACGTGCAATTAAGGTCTGCGGCTACCTCCTGGGTGGTTATTTCGCCTGTCGCTAGTGTTTCAGCATACAATGTTCTAAATTCGTTATAATACTTCCCCCTACGTATAGAGGCATAGTTACCTGTATCTGATTTAAATTCCTGGTTTATGGGTTTTGTAGGTAATTCTGCTCCGTCACGATTCTTTTGAGCCCAACTACGCTTGTTACATTGCTCGGAACAGTACTTCCTTTGCTTACCTTTAAGCCAATTCTTGCATCCTTTTGCTTGACATATAATACGGCTCATAATCTATCTTTCTGTAGATGGTTGCGTAGATTTAATTATATGTTATATTGGTAATAATTACAAACATTAGAAGTAAATTCAGTTACAAGTGAAGTTGCCATCGGGGGGCAGAAAGTTCGGGATACGAAAGTATACAGCAGAAACACAAACCGAATACTCAAGGACTTAATAGAGCTACTAATCAGAAAAGACAGGTAAACACTGGCCCGTTACGTCCCAACCAACTACAGTATTACCAGCATATCTTAAACTAGATACATAGATACTAACGTACGTCAAGGTTAACATCGGTAGGTCAAGCTAACGCTATCAAGTGCTAACGCTATGCTAACGCTTGAGAGCTAACGCACTCTTTCTACATCCTTTCTTCCATGATATACAGACATCTGTTCCTTACTTAAGGGATAGTTTCTTAATCATTAGGTAGGTAGTAAGTATGCTAACGCACACATATTCTCTATCTTCTCTTATGACATTTATGAAAGGATATTATGAATAACTTAAAACACTACCCAGAGAAGCACATTGACCAATGGTATGATAACTTGTTCGCAGATGAGCTAATGACTTATGAAGCCGAGCAATTCGGTGGCATATGCCTTTGCGTCACTGGTGGTTGTCAGGTACATTAAATGTGTACTAGATGTCAGGCTAAGCTACCAATGCAAGGCCTAACGTTTTGTAACCCATGTTGGGATTACAGATTAGATAGTAAAGAATTATGGGATGAGGGATAGCTAACGCTATCTTTCGTCTTACTTTCTTTATTGAATATCATTTATGAAAAGGAGATTAAATTATGAATGAATTAAAACAATATGGCGGAGATATGAATACTATTAATAGCTTCGTGTCAACTGGTGTGATAGTCGTACCAGATATGGCAAAACTTAAAACAGGTAAAACTAAAGATGGTGATACTTGGGTTAACCAATTTACATTTCGTTATGATGATGTTGAGGGGAAACAAGCTAGTTTCTTTTGTTCAGCATTTGGCGAAACTGCAGATACAATACTTGCGAGTATACAATCTGCTCCAATTGGCAATGACGTTGAAGGTAACCCTTATAAAGGACCTATGTTTAGAGTTCTTATCGAAGGTAAGCCACGCAGGGATGATTACACAGTTACTAATCCAGAGACTGGTGTTGATGAGACAAAGATTGGTTATCAAATGACCATTTCTAAGGTGTTTGCCCCACCTGTTAAATCTTCTACTATCTGGAGTTACTAACGTAACTTTTAAGAATTGCCTGGTTATTAAGTTAGCCAGGCTTTTCTTTTTTAAGCCCTTCAAGGGACTTAGCACATAAGTGCGAGACGAACAATATGAAAGGATACTATGAATAATAATATAAATACAATGACTGCTGGGTTAATATTTGACATGATAGATGTCGATGTATTTAACAGCAAGTACTTTGAAGATGTACAAATCTTCCCAGAAGGTGTAGAACATCCAGACTTTCGTTCTGGTGTTAGCTTTATACTAACTATAAACAATAGAAGTATGTTGATGACTATTACGCACAACTGGATAGATTATTTTGACTGGAGTGCTATAACTATACCAAATATGGTAGATAGACATGACATAATAACAAAAACTCAAGAGGATTTGCATATCAGTGACTTAAAGAGGCTTATAGATGTAAGTATTAATAAAATGGTTACTAGAGCAATATTTGAGGAAACAACACAAAATATGAAAAAAGAGGAGGAATAATGCCTAACTGGACAATGAATAACGTAGAAATTACAGGTGAAAAGAAAGATATAGACAAATTATATGATGATATATCAGTTGATGAGGACGTATATTTCTTAGCTAATACACTACCTACACCATTTGAACTAACGCAAATAAGCACTGGTTCAATAACTATTGATGATATTCAATATAGCGAATGGTATGAGGATGAAGACGGTACTAAACGACCAGTACTAGATATGACAAATGATGAGTTAGAGGCAAAATATGACTGTAATAACTCTATTGATTGGCAATATCTTAACTGGGGAACTAAATGGGGAGACAGAGAAACTGAAGTAATTCTTAAAGATGACACAAGAATGAAACTTAGTTTCCAAAGTGCTTGGAGTGAACCGTTTATGTTATTAGAACATATTGCATCAACATATAACTTAACAATAGTTAATAAACATGTTGATGAATTTGATTATGATGAATTACAAGTGACAGAATACCCAATGGATGATTTTAAATTAATTAAATCAGTATATTTATCACAATTTAAGGAAATGAAAAATTCATTTAATACTTCTACACCAATAGAAGGTTAAATTAAAGCTATCTACAAATTAAATACAATGCCCTGTATGCAACAATGTAGGTAGCTTGTAGCACATAAGGTTAATGTCGTAATAAATTGCAAGCCCTTGTGTGTTACAAGCTATTTATAAGGAGGTAAAATGGCAAAAATGAAAGAAATACATGATGATTGGTTAGATATGTTAAATCAATTAGATAACAAATCAGTCAGAAATTTAGTATTACTAATGATATTAGAACTAGAAGAATGGTCACAAAATCAAGGTGCTTTAGCAATTGTTAGAGGTCACACAGATATGTTGTTGAACAAATTTTCTTTTTTAATAGCTGAACATATAAATAAAATAAATAAAGGAGAAGAACAATGAATGACATAGTAATGAGTGTTGCTAAAGCATTAGCAATCATTAAAGTATTACGTAAACATATAGACTTGGCTTTTAATATTATGACAGCCGAACAACAAGCTCTATGGTTAACACAAGTACAAACAATGGCTGCAGAAAAAGTAGAAGAAGAAGAATAATGGTAAAAATTAAAGAATTTACAAAGCATATATCTGTATATGTTGAGTTTGATACCGAGAGTATAGGTTTTGGTGGCAACCATTTAACTTATATGGGTAGTAAAACATATGGCAATACTAAAAAACAGCAAAAACAAGACATTATTAGTCAATTAAAATTAAATGTAATACAGTTACTAACTGCTATTACGGAATTGGAGGAAAAATGAATAACGATATAGACAATAACGAAATATACATATACCATAATACAGAGAAAAGATATATGACTAAAGATATATCAGTGACATTTGTATATCCAGAAGATATGGATAATGACGACATAATAGAAAATATACATGAAGTAATAAGAATTGCTGGGGAGAATAAGAAATTTGACGCTTATGTTCTTGATATATTAGAAATATGGAAAGATTATGAAGAAATTTAAAATTAGTTTTAGAGGAGAAAAGACTTATTTTGCAAAAGATATAGTAACAGCTATAAAAAATGCACAAAAAGACATTTTAACTATACATCCTAATTTTAATATGGAAGTTTTTGTGTTTAAAGATGATAAATCTTAAATTCTTTAACAATAATATCTATAAATGGATTATATACCATATTAAACAATTAATTAAAATAATAGAAATAGACATAGCACTATACAAGTTACGTCAACAATTCAAGCCTGAACCTGAATGGGAATGGAAGCAGCAAAATAAAGCTAACAAACCTATTTGCGATTGTGGATATGAATTAGAATTTGACGATGAATATACAGACATGTGGTGGTGTTGGAAATGTCATGCCAGTTATGAAGATTATGATTTATTAATTGACATATAGATAGCTAACGCTATCTTTTTTTATATTTTCTATTTTGAATTTTATCCCAGCAGGATAAAAGCTACTTATTATATAAACAATCCCCTTTGTTTACGTTCTATGTAAGTAGCTTGTAGCACATGCAGATGTCGACCTGGACGTGTGTTACAAGCTATTTAAGCAGAAAGGAATACTATGAGTGATGAAGAAAATTGCGACTGTCCAAATTGCGATGCGGAATTTAGCAATAACGAACAAATACAAGTAATAAAAAGCAATCAGCGTCTATATTATGTAACAACAGTTTATATAAAAGCAGACACTGAAAATACGTTTTTTAGTTCAAATGTATTTACTACCGATGAAAAAATTATAACTTCACGTTATAGAGTATATGCAATAGACGTTAATGCTGCTATACAACATGCATTGGAAATAGATAAGATGAGAAAAATGATGATATTGACTCAATTTTACAAAGTACTTGATAAACAAGACAAAGTAGAATTTACTATGGAAACAGTGACAGAGTTTCATACTTTTATACTAGAAAATAAAGCATTTCATGATTTTTATTTATCAGAACCAAGTTCAATACAAGCATGCTTAGTTGATAATGAAGATTTAATTATCAGCGTAGCTGCTAATGGACTAGAAGAAGTGTCGTCACATGTGGCGGATGACGTAGAACAATGGTTAAAAAATAATGACAATTGATAGTAATAAGCCTATAGAAAGAAAAACACCACCAGCTGCTGGGTTAAACAGAAGTGGTAAACAACCTAATCTATTAACAGATAACATAGCTAAAACTTTGTTATCAACACCAGAAGAATGGTACGTTATAGGTTCAAGTGACAAATGGATAAGTGGTGTTAAATCTAATATAGAAAATATGACACAAAAAAACATAACGCATCTTAAAGATAAAGGTGCGTTTGAAATTAAACAAAGAAGAAATACAGATACAGGACAAATTGACATTTATTGTCGTTTTGTACCATCTGTATTTTAAACAATATGAAAGGAGCAACAATGGAAACTTGTTGGGATGCAGTTGACTCTGCAATCGGAAACGCAGACAGAATATTATTATACGGACCACCTGGTACGGGTAAGACATATAGTGCTGCAACGCAAAAAGTTGGTATGACATTAGAAGGAGAACCTAATGTATATCAAGTAACTATGACAGAAGACACAGCCAGTGCTAACTTGGAAGGTTTTTACAAACCAAGTAGTTCAGGTACGTTTGAATGGCATGACGGTATTGCAATACAATCATGGCGTAAAGGTGGTAGATTGGTTATCAATGAGATAGACCATGCATCACCAGATGCTATGACATTTTTACATGCTATATTAGATGACAAAGATATAGCACAATTAACATTAAATAATGATAATAAGGAAACAGTACGACCTGAACGAGGTTTTACTGTAATAGCTACAACTAACTCGTTACCTGAATCACTGCCTATGGCATTGAAAGATAGGTTCCCAGTTAAAATACATGTTGATACTATACATCCTAAAGCATTAGCAATGTTCCCTAAATCATGGCAATCAACTATATCAGAAAGTTCGTTAAGTACTGATATGGAAACTAGATTGTCTATTAGAAGTTGGCGTGAATTTTTTGAACTTTTAGAAAAAGGTTTAAGTAAAGAACAAGCAGCATTTCTAATATTTCAGGATAGAGCTACAGAATTAATGGATGCTATTAAATTATCAGACGATATTGAAATAAATGACACTGAGTTAAATCATGTATCAGAAGAAGAATAAAGTACCATTTCCAGATATTGTATCTGGTGAACCAGACTGGAAAATATTTGAGGATGCAGATAGACCACGTACATCAAATCAATCTAAAGAAATGTATGTTCCTTTAGATGATGATTGTGTAAGTTGTGGACATTTTCATTCTAGAAATATAAGACGTCACGAATTAGGTCATGTTAAATGGTCTCCCAAAACTATTGGGAGGCTAGGACCTGACGAATCAGAAATAACTATTGAGGCATGTGAAGAAGTGCGTATTGGTTATTTATTATGTAGAAAAGAATTATTTATGGACGATTATATAATATGTCCTGAAGATTTAGAGAAAAAACATTATGAAATGATATATAATAACTCTGAATTTGAAATAATACTTTATTTGATGAGTCAAATGTGGCCTATAGCCAATGAAAAATCTGCTTATAATAGGTGGACACCAGATAGTAGAGAATTTATTTTATTCAAAGAAATATGGAAAGAAGTAAAAGATTCAGGTGAACTTACCAGGTATCGTAAATCACAAGTAGATTGGGCTGTTAAAAAAGCTACAGGTTTTTACAACAGAATAGTAAAAAATGGACGCTCTTATTATTATGCTGAAAATCCTAGTTATGCAAAAGTAAGAAAGGTAGCAAAAGATTTGCATAAATTAATGGATAAATTTAATGATAAACCTACTAAAGAACAAGTATATGAATCTGAACGTTTAGCAGCAGAACAACGTGCTAAAAATTCTATGTCACATGGTGATAAGAAAAAATCTGATGAAGAATCTGAAGATAGTGATTCAACACCACAGACATTAGAAGAAGCAATGTTAGAAAGTAAACAAAAAGAAGAACAAATTCAGCATGAATATCCTGCTGACATGAATTATGCAGTAGATTTACAAGCTAATAATGGTGAGTGGTGCGATATGATAACCCACAAACCAGAATTAACTATAAATATGCAAAGTAAATTGAAGAAAGGTAGAGAGTATAGACCAATGGATTATGGTACTAATCCTAAGTATATTAATCGTTGGTGTGTAGATAAGAAAGTGTTTCAACAAAAACAACGAGTTTATGGTGGCACAATACTTATTGACGCATCAGGTTCTATGGCCTTTAATGGACAAGATATATTAGATATTATGTTGTTACTACCAGCAGTTAAAATTGCTATGTACAATCAAAACTATTACGACCCTTATCAATCAGGTTCGTTACGTATTATTGCAGATAAAGGTAAGCGAGTTCAACAAGAATATTTGGACAAACATACTGGTGGCGGTAATGGTGTTGACGGACCTGCATTACGTTGGTTAGGTACTCAAAAATCTAAAAGAATATGGGTATCAGATATGTATGTATTTGGTAAATCAGGTTCTAATAGTGGTAATTTATTTAAAGAATGTCAAGAAATTCTACGAGTAAATAATATCACAAGATTAGCAGATATAGATGATGTTAAATCCTTTGCATTAGAAATAAATCAGTTAAACTAAAGACAATAAGTAGCATTAAGTCACACGCAAGTGTCTGCAGTACTCCTTTCCTGCGGTAAGCCTAGTGCTACGTCTTTGGAATAGTGCAGTAGGTGTTATTCATGCCTACTGTACTATATTTATTTTAAAATCACTTGCATTAATCTTTATCCTATTATAATCATTTTATGGATATAAATAAATTAGTCTCAGAAGCCGAGCATGGAATGAAAGGTAATCTTGTAGAAGATGCAATTACAGAAGATGCTCGTGAATTTTGGGACGCAATCAAAAAAAGAATAACCGAAGACAATGTTAAGATGAAACCTTACGTATTATGTAGAATACTTGAGGATAATTTTAATATTAAATTATCAGAAACTGCTATGAAAAACTATTTAAAAAAGTTTGACAATGGCAAATAAAAAAAATATAGACGAATTGTTAGCAGCTGCTGAATCTACTCAAATACAGGAACTTAAAAAAGACAATTTAAAGTTACTTAAACAATTAGATAAAGCTAAAAATAAAAAAGAAGATTTAATAAATTCTATTTATGATGCTGTTAATACCAATTTAAGAACTTGGGATAAACCTAAAATACCTAAACCTAAAAATAATAAAGTAAGAAAGGATGAAGAAATAGCAGTTGCTGTATTATCAGATATACAATTAGCTAAAGTAACACCAGAATACAATACAGAAATAGCTGAAGAAAGAGTTGTTAGGTATGCAAATAAAATAGTTGATTTAGCTAATGTACAAAGACATGTACATAAGGTTAAAAAATGTGCAGTGTTTGCAGTTGGAGATATAATAGAAGGCGAACTTATATTTCCTGGACAATCACATTTAATTGACAGTTCATTATACAAACAAGTGACAGTAGACGGTCCACGTATAATGACTAAATTTTTTGACATATTACTTGCAAACTTTGACGAAGTAGACGTACATTGGGTAATAGGTAATCATGGACATTTAGGTGGACGTAGTAGAAAAGACTACCATCCAGATTCCAATGCAGATAGAATGCTTGGCAAAATTATGTCAATGATATATAGAGACGAAAAAAGAATACAATGGACAATACCAGACAGTGAGAATGACAATCATTGGTTTGATGTTGCAGACCTAGGAGAAAATTGTAAATTTTTCTTATGGCATGGCGATAACATCAGAGGTTTTGGTGGTTTTCCATGGTATGGATTCGGAAAAAAACTACAAGGTTGGAAAACATTAGCTGCAAACGGCATGATGCCAGACTTTGATTATGCTATAGCTGGCCATTTTCATACACCTACGACTATGTATCTTAATGATATTAGGCTTTGGGTTAATGGAAGTACAGAAAGTTATAACACTTATGCATTAGAACAGTTAGCAAGCATGGGTAAACCATGTCAATGGTTATTGTTTGTAAAACCAAAACACGGTGTAACTGCAGAATATCTTGTTAAACTAATGGATGTATAGAACAATTGGAGAGATGTTATGTCTAGTCTAGTAGTAAAAGATTCTGTGCGTGTAGTAAGCGTAGAATATGCAGGTCTAGGTAGCAAACCATATTTTATTATCTTAATTGATGATGAATATAAATTTGTACCTATTGAACTGGGTAGTAATACGCTTACAAGTGCAGTAGAAAAAGCATTAAGTTAGTCTTATACGGCTGCTAACGCAGCCTTTATACAGTCTTTCTTTTGTGATTAAGTAAATATGATAGGAGAATAATGGTAGAAAAAGATACCAGTAAATTATTATCCCCATTTCCACAGGAGTTAGTTAAAAAAGCACCTGCTGGTAAATTCGGGGACTATGTACCACACGCTAATTATGTAGAAAGATTACGTGATAGTGGAGTAATATACTCTTGGAAATGTGAACCTGTATATGGTACATACAATGGAGAAAAAAGAATAGTCGGAGCTAAAGGTACTATAACCATAGAAGGTATGGGTACTTATGACGGTTTTGGTGACGTTGACACCTTTAAACTTGGCAATGCTAAGTTCAATGACGGTAACAACCTTAAAGACGCAGAGTCTGATGCATTTAAACGTGCATGTATGCGGTTCGGTTTAGGTGTAGAGCTATGGTCTGGAAGCAAACAAACAGAAGAAGAGGCTACATCTTATGCACCTGATGGTTACACACAAGAAATGGCTGAAAAAGATGCCATGGTTGAAGTTACTAAAGTAGATATGCGTAAAAAAGAAAACAAAATATCTAAAGAAGACAAGCAAGAACATGATGCTATTATGGACAGCATTTTAGGAACTGACTAATGCAAGATGCAGAATTTATAAGAGATACTGTTAAAGAAATGTTATCTGGTCTTGACACAAAGACTATGCAAAAGATAATAGGCAGTGCTAATCAATATGCAACTATTAAAAAGTTTCCAAAAATGATACAAGATTATTCTGATGCACAATTAGATACATGGTTTAAGTACATTGAAAAGTTACATGATATGCCAATTGATTATACGCAAGAAGAATTTGCTAGCTTAGATATAATTAAGAAAGTAGAAAGTGTTATGGGAGAAGTAGAAGATATAACTCCAGGTGTTAAACCTGCAAGTGCAGTAACAGAAAGCGTAATAAACAATATGGAACAACAAAACAAATACCGTGACGATTTAAAATGTCCATGGTGTAATGAAATGGTATATGACAATAGAAATAACAAGAAGTCAGAAAAAAGTCCTGACTTTGTATGTAGTACAAATGATGCTATCAAATGTAGTGGACATAGTGGAAAGTGGCGTAAATCATGGTGGTTAGACAATAGTGACCTACCAAAAGAATGGAATTTAGATTCCAAATAATAAAAGGAGGAGATATAAATGATTAAATCATTTAGAGGTACGCAAATACCTGACGAAGTAAAAAATAAAATACAACTAATTGAATTTGTTCTGGAAAATGAACGATTTAATGAGCCTATTAGTAATAGTGAGTTCGTGTTTGATTTAAGATGTACACGCTTTGGTGGTGTGTTACATGATTTAAGACAAGCTGGTTGGGACATAGTTACAATGGCAGCTAAACAAAAAGGTTATTACCTATATTATTTAGTGTCAATGCCTGGAGATAACAAAACAACAATGCGTAAGGGCAATGCAATAAGTCGTAAAAGACTTAAATCAATAGCATAATATGATTGGATTAGTAATTAGTTGTGCATTATCCATTCCTGTGAGTATGGACAGCATAACTAATTACATCCAATGTAAAGAAGAAACAGCAAAAGTAATGTATGTTAAACAATGGCAACCTACTATTGAACAATATTTTAAACAGGAAGATGTCAAACAAGCAATGTTAATTGTCTATTGTGAAAGTAGAGGTAAAGCTACAGCTATTGGTAAAAATAAAAATGAGACATATGATAAAGGACTATGGCAATTTAATGATAAGACTTGGAAATGGTTAACACCTAAATTAAACATTGAAGGTGACAGACTAGACGCAAACTTATCAACGTCTGTAGCTGCATGGTTAGCATATAATGACGGTTGGCATCATTGGAATAGCAGTAAACACTGTTGGAAAGGCGACAAATGACTAACAAAAAGAAACCACACGGCAATATATTTAATACACCCATGGATTTAAGACATTGGGCAGTGACATTAATAGGTTACTTAGGTAATAGCCAAACAAATACTTTACCTAATAATGAAAAAGTAGACATGTTGATACATCAATTTGTTACTGACTACAATTACTATTACTTATTACAAAATAAAGATGGAGAGGAAGAATAATGTTAGAAACAATGGATAATAAATATTCAACAACTATAGAAAGGTCAGCAAAAACCAGTAATAAAAAGGACATATTACAGAATAAAGAGAAAGAACTTGCTAAAGATAATAAACATTTAAAAGAAATTGGAAATACATATAATGGTAAAAGATTTTTAGGTCTTAACAAAAATGGCACACCTGTATTTGCTATGCTTACTTTAAAGAAAAGAAATACAAAATTAGAAATAAAGTTTACACATAAACTGTCATCTTTGTTACACCCAGAAGCAAAATTA
>TARA_R110002049_G_scaffold119185_2_pt1 | contig 18694 bp, 24 predicted proteins | sample TARA_R110002049 | Tara Oceans TARA_R110002049 (sample SAMEA4396941) | marine metagenome | biome: Polar Biome; feature: [SRF] surface water layer (ENVO:00010504); material: water (ENVO:00002006), including particulate matter (ENVO:01000060) such as... | depth 5 m | reverse complement strand
TCCAGGCAACCTCCAACTGGCTGACATTGTCGGGCGTGATTTCATCCAGCGGCGAATGACGTGAGGCGCCGCTCTCTCGCCCCCAGGCGGCCCAATCGCCGGGCGCTGGGTCATCGCTGGGCTGCGGCGTCGTCGAGAAGGTCGGTGTCTGGGCCTCGCTTGAGGTGGGCTCCTCAGGGGCTTCGGTTTCACCCTCGGCATTCTGGGCAACGGCATGCGTCGCCAGTGACAGGCTGACGACATAAGCCAGCACTCGCAGTGACGTGAACATGGCAGCGCTCCTTATATAGTCGCTTGGCGGCGTTTGAGAGTAGGCAGGAGCGCCAAGACGATGACACCCAGGACGATGTAACCGAATACCCGGGGCAACAGCTCCCATGGCGAAAAGCCCACCTCCCACAAGGCCCAAATTAGCGTGCCGAACAGCACCAAGAAATAGACCCAGACTCCCGTGAGCGAATCCCTGGCCATTAAGCCACCCGAAATGATCAGCCCCAGACCGGCAATGAGGTAATACCAAGAGCCTCCCAGCGTCACCAGCCAGATCCCGCCAGCGGCAAGAATCAGGCCGAGGATGACCAGAATGATGGCGAACACGAGCAGAAACCAACCGCCCACACTTCGAGATGCGTTATCGGTAGCCAAACCAGATACCTCCGTTGATCGTGGTTTATTGCTATCAAGAGCGCTTGGCAAACCCACTAACAATGCCTTTACAAAATGCCTTTATAAAATGAAGCGCCGTCCTCCTTAATCCAAGTAGAGATTCTCGACCCTGTAAAGGATCACTTGATTAACTTATGTGTTAAAGCCTGTCATTCTCGATTTATGTCAGTTTACGGCCATTAAATTGACGGCCATTAAATACCAACGAGATGGCGGCAAGACAAAACCGAAAGTGCCACCTACTTTGAATTCAGAAGGTATGAATTTTCTGGAGATTGGCAATGGTGCAACTAACAGGCGGCTGTCTCTGCGGTAAGATCAGAATCGTGGCCAATGGCGAGCCGCTTCGGGTAGGTATTTGCCACTGTATGGATTGTCGCAAGCATCATGGGGCGCTTTTCTATGCGGCTGCTGATTATCCCAAGCAAGCTGTCATTATCGAAGGTGAGCCGCAGAGTTATCAGGGGCGTTACTTCTGTTCGACATGCGGTTCGTCGGTTTTTTCGGTAAGCGAGGAAGAAATCGAAATACACCTTGGTGCTCTTGATGCTCCGAATCAACTAAAACCGACGTATGAGCTTTGGAACATTCGCCGCGAACATTGGCTGCCGCCTTTCCCTGCCATGGAGCGATATGACCGGGATCGGCAAGATTGAGCAGGTTCAAGGGCTGCCGCTTAGGTCAGAAGGCAATCGATCAGCACTTACCTTCAATACGCAACTTAACCACATCCTCTAACGCCAAGCCGGTCACTTCAGCAATTTGCTCGTCACTAAGCACCCCCAGCTTGAGCAGATTACGAGCTGTTTTCTCAATACCCAGCTTTTCGCCTTCCTGACGTTCTTGCTGAGCCCAGTTTCTCAAATTTTCTGCCAACATTTCTTTATCCTCCACCAAACTGTTGAGCTGATGGACCGTCGAGCGACACCACGATCACCCGCCAAAACTACTACTGGCCTAGGCGTGCCACGCTTGAACCGGGTGCTTGGCCGTGTTTCAACCTTCCCGGTGTCTGCCCAGTCGACCGCTTGAAAGCGCGACTAAAGGCGGCCTGAGAGCCGTAGCCCAGGCGCCAGGCGATCTGATCAATGGATAGCTGCCGCTCGGCAATCCATCGCGTGGCCAAGCGCATACGCAGTTGGGTGACATAGCCGAGCGGCGAGATACCCAGTGAGCTGCGGAAGCGTTCGGCGAACACCGAGCGCGAGCTGCCCGCCTCTGCTGCCATGGTGGCCACGGTCCAGTCACGCCCGGGCTCGCGGTGGACGGCGGCGATGACTTTGCCCAGACGCGGATCGCGCAGCGCCTCGACCCAGCCACCGATATCACCGCAGCCACACTCAACCCAGCCTCGCACGATGCTGGCGGCTACCACATCTGCCAACCGGGAGAGAATGCCAGCAGAACCGGCCCGTTTAAGACTCGCTTCACGCGCCATCGCTTCCAGCATCGGCAATACCTCCGGATAGCGCGACAGCAGCGTCCCCACATGCATGACGTCAGGCATCATCGAGACCAGCGGTTGCATACCACCGAGATCGAACTGCATGCAGCCGCTGAATAGACGCACCGATGGAGCGACATCAGCAGTGTCCGGGCACTCGTTGACGCAACTGAAGTTATCACACACCGGCAGTGAGTCGATCTGTTCGATGTCGCGACTCATCACCTCGGGCGAAGAAAGCAGGCAGTGCTGGCCGCCGCGAGGCAGGAGTATGGCATCGCCGGTCTCCAGAACCTGTTCCTCACCGCCGAGCCGCAGGATGACGGCCCCCCGGGCAATAAAGTGAAACTGCGCACAGTTGGCGTCGGTATCGAAAAGAATGCCAAAAGGTGGCGCTACCTGGACATGCCGATAGCTCAACCCGGACAAGCGCATGCCAAGCATCAATTCGTTGATCCATTCGCTGGAGCTGTTCTCAGGGCCGACAGTGGCGAAATTTTCGGACGTTTTATCAAACATACCGCACTCATAGTGATAGAGGGTCTTGAGGTAATACTTTAACCTACGCGTCATCCCAAGTCTTAATCGGAAGTATCGAAATGACGGCATACGAATCTCAACACTCGCCACACGAGTCGCAGACCCCATCGCGCTGGACCGCCGTGTTTTCACTGACGATGGGCGTGTTCAGCCTAGTGATGGCTGAATTTCTGCCGGCCAGCCTGCTGACGCCGATGGCAGATTCGCTGATGATCAGCGCAGGGCAGGCCGGACAGGCTGTCACGGTCACCGCGGTGGTGGCGCTGCTTGCCGGCTTACTGGTGACCTCCGTCACACAGCGACTCGACCGTCGCCACGTGCTGCTGGCGTTCTCCGTGCTGATGATCGCCGCTAACCTGATCGTCGCATTCGCGCCGCATCTAGCCTGGTTGCTGGTCGGGCGGGTACTACTCGGGGTAGCGCTGGGCGGGTTCTGGGCGCTATCTGTCGCCACAGTCATGCGGCTGGTGTCGGAACATGACGTGCCGCGCGCGCTGTCGTTGCTGTTCGCTGGCGTGCCCATTGCCACCATCAGCGCCGCAGCGTTGGGCAGCTATCTCGGCGACATGATCGGCTGGCGCAATGTTTTTCTGCTGACGACGGCACTCTCGGTGCTGACGCTGGTGCTGCAGTACTTCACTCTGCCGCGGATGGCACCCGGACGCCCGACGCCGCTCGGCACGCTGGTGAGCGTCATCAAGCGGCCGGGCATGGCGGCCGGCATCGTCGCCCTTCTGCTTGTGTTCTGCGGCCATTTCGCCTTCTTTACCTATGTACGGCCGTTTCTCGAAGGCATATCCCGGATGGGTATCAACGAGCTCTCCTCGACCCTGCTGGCGTTCGGAGTCGCTAACTTCGTAGGCACGCTGGCCGCGGGTTACCTGCTGGAGCGTAGCCTGCGCCTGACGCTGCTGCTGATGCCGCTGATCATGGGGGTGCTGGGCTGGTTGCTGGCCACACTGGGCGGTTTCTCGATGGGCACCGATATCGTCATGGTGGCGCTGTGGGGCTTAGCCTTCGGCGCCGTGCCAGTCGCCTGGTCGACCTGGATCACCCGTGTCGTGCCGGACGAAGCCGAAAGCGGCGGTGGTCTCATCGTCGCTTCGATACAACTGGCAATCGCCCTGGGGGCCGCCATCGGTGGCGTGATGTTCGATATCAGCGGCGTGCTGGGCGTGTTTGCAACCGCCGGCACGCTGTTGCTGGCCGCTGCCGCCCTGGTGCTCGTCGGCGTGAGAACGCGGCCTACTGTCTCTACCGATGGCGATGCCGTCGCGGAGGCCTGTCAGTAAAGAAGGGAAACTCTCGCCAGCCGTGAAAAACAGCCACGGTCGATGGCCACCTCGAGCGCCATCAAGCAGGAGAGGGCAGTCACTTGGACTGTCCTTTCGTTTTATGTGTGAAGCGGGCATACGGAAATGAAAGCAAGGATCAGCGCTTACCTTCAATACAATACGCAGTTCAGCCACTTCATCTAGCGCCTAGCCTGCCGTTTCAGCAGTCTGCTCATCACCCAACACCTCACGCAGCCAACCCAATAACGCTTCGCTGCCTGCGCGTTGAGGTGCGCCTTGGCGTGTGTATAGAGCGATGGCATCGTGCTGGGGCAAGCTCTCGGCCACCGGGCGGATCAGTTCGCCACTTTCAATTAAGCGTTGCGTCGTGCGCTGCCATCCCAAGGCGATACCGTGCCCCGCGACAGCCGCTTGCAGTAGCAGCGGATAACTATCGAAAACAGCACTCTCCGCTGCTGAGAGTTCAAAGTGCCCCATGGCACGCAACCAGTCATCCCACTCCAACCAATCCGCCGGGTCAGCATGGTGGTGCAGTAGCCGCTGGTTCAGCAACGCGTTGAGACTCAACGGCGTAGTGACCCCTTTCAGGTACGCTGGGCTGCAGACCGGAAATATCTCGTCCTCGGCGGTAAACACCAATCGATGGCTCCCGCTAGGCCTTCCGTTGGTTTGCAGCGCAATGTCGAAGCTACCACTAAATTCGGTAATCGGGCGTGTCGACGTCGCCAGTTGTATCTCAATGTCAGGATAGCGACGATTGAAGTCAGCCAGCTTTGGCATCAGCCAATAGAACGCTTCACATAACTGGCAGAACAACACGACGCGCTTATCATTTGGGTCGCCGCGCAGCGCCTGAGCCCCCGTAGCAATACTTTCCAGCGCCTGGGAGACCGTACGGCCAAACTCACGCCCTTCACGGGTAAGAAACACACGGCGATGACGGCGCTCGAAAAGCATTACGCCAAGGTCTTCCTCCAGCGCACGGATCTGTCGGCTGATCGCCGCCTGGGTCAGGTGGAGCTCATCCGCCGCACGCGAAAAGCTTTCGAGCCTGGCGGCTGCCTCAAAGGGGCGCAGCGAAGCCAGCGGTGGAAGAGACTTGATGAAGTTATCCATAATCTGAGCTCATGCATGGTGACGCAGAAGTCGTTTGAAGCACTGCTAAAGGCAGCGGCATTCTAGAGCGGAATTCATACTTGGAATGCTGCAATGAAGGCCACCGCTGAACCACAAGATAATATCCTACAGGGCATAAGCCTTATCGTGGGGGCTGTCTTTTTCCTGGCGTTGACCGACGCTCTGGTTAAGTATCTGAGTGCCAGTATGTCGCTATGGCAACTCTATGTCATCGCCTCAACACTATCGCTGCCGATACTGTTTGGATTGATCATTGGCCATCCAGGCCCTCGCCCCAGGGTAAAATCACGCCGCTGGGTGGCGATAAGAAGCCTGCTTCTGTTGCTGATGTGGATCGCCTACTACGCAGCACTGCCGCTGATTCCGCTCTCAGTGGCAGCGGTCGCCATTTACACCACACCGCTGTTTATTGCCGTGCTAGCTGCTTTTGGTGCAGGCGAGCATCTTTCACGCCAGGCCTGGCTGGGCATCCTCTGCGGTTTCCTGGGCGTGGTGGTAGTGTTGCGCCCTGGCGGCGACACCTTCACACCTGCCACACTTCTACCCGTGCTTGCCGCCCTCTTTTATGCGCTAGCCATGCTGGTCACTCGCCACCACTGCCAACGGGAGCACCCCTTACTTCTCACCCTGGGATTGAATCTAGCCTTCCTGGCAGCAGGCACTCTCTTCAGTGTGCTGGTAGCAATCAACAGCACAGAAACACTCGCTGAACGCGCGCCATTCCTGTTCGCCGGTTGGCAACCGCTAGACGCCAAAGCGTTATTGATCGTGGGCGCCTACGCCCTACTGCTGATCATTGTGAATACCGGGGTGGCAAGGGCTTATCAAATTGCCCCATCGGCGTTGATCGGCACCTTTGATTACGCCTACCTCATCTTTGCCAGCCTTTGGGGCTACCTGCTATTCAGCGAAGTGCCCGATGCCATGACGTGGCTGGGTATGGGCATGATCTTAATGGCGGGGGTGATGGTGTTACGGCAACGGCGGGTCTGACGCCTATTTCTTGATGAACTACCGAAAAGCCTTCGGTAGTTGCTTAACCAGCATCAACAAATTCCCTTACCACCTCAGTTATTCAAATCATATCTTGAGCCGATTATGGTTTATATTCGGCTCATAGATCAGTCAATGGCAGATAAGGATAGCAAGGAACTGTATGGCTCTATCCGACGGTGCTGGTGCCTCACTATGTCTGTGAAGCGCCACCATCAGCAAACAACTCCACCCCGTTGACATAGCTGGCGGCATCGCTGGCCAGAAAGGCCGCGACCGAGGCAATCTCCTCGGGTTCACCGATACGCCCCAGCGGGCTTTTGGCTGTCAGAAACGCCATGCCTTCCTCAGCGTGCTCGCCGAATGCCTCGCGCAATGAAGCCGTGTTGGTGGGCCCAGGGCTCAGGATATTGATGCGAATACCCGTTCCCTTCAGTTCCGCCACCCAACTGCGCACCATGTTGCGCACGGCTGCCTTGGTGCCACCGTAAATGCTCATGGTTGGCCCTGGGTCTATTGAGGACGAGGAACCAACGATCACGATGCTGGCACCGGAGCCCATTAATCCCATCGCTCCCTGGACGGTCAGCACCACGCCTTTAACGTTGGTTGAGAACTGCTGGTTGATCTGTTGCTCCGTGATTTGCCCAAGCGGTGCATGACTACCGCCACCGGCATTGGCCACCAGGGTATCGATACGTCCGAAGCGGTTTTTCACAGACTCATAGAAAGACGCCAAGCTCGCAGCACTGGCGACATCAGCCACTATCCCCGTAGCGCTGCTGCCCAGCCTGTGTACGGCCTCATCCAATACCGCCTGCCGCCTTCCCGTTATCACGACATCGGCTCCGTCATCGATCAAGCGCTTGGCGATGGCAAACCCGATACCACTACTGCCACCGGTCACAACAGCAACGTTACGGTTCATATCTTGTTTCACAGTATCACCTTTCAGTTTGTAGTAGTCACTAAAGCAATGCTATAGTGACCACTACAAACCAAAGAGTCAATCGGTATCGTCAACATGAAAAGCAAACCATCCAATACAGGTACTGGCGAACGTGTGGCAGAACGCTCACCTCGACGCCCCTTCGACAGAGAGGCGGGCGTTGCCGTTGCAAAAGATCTATTTCACGAACGCGGCTACGACGCGGTAGGAGTTGCCGAGCTCACCCGTGCACTGGGCATCAACCCGCCTAGCCTCTACGCCGCCTATGGCAACAAGGCGGGGCTGTACGAACGCTGCCTGGCGATCTACGTGGCAGAAGCCAACCTGCCGGCCGACAAGATCCTGACGCCCGACCGGCCCTTATCAGCAGCAATCGATGATTTACTGCGGCAAGCCGTCCGGCTCTACACCAAGTCGAAAGCCAAGCGTGGCTGCATGGTGGCTGAAGGCATGCGCGCCGATGATCCTCAGGCCCGCCAACTGGCGAACGCCTATGGCGATGCAGCGGCGGACTTTATCGAGGGCTACATCAAGAGAAGTCAGCCGCACCAGGCACAACAACTAGCCGATTACGTCGTGACGACACTGCAAGGTCTCTCAGCAGGCGCGCGCGCTGGCCGCTCCAGGGCTCGCCTGCTTGCCGTAGCCGAACTGTCTGGCCAGGCCTTCGAGACCTTTCTTCACACACCTGATGAGAGCAAAAACGCATGAGTATTCTTGACCATGTCGAGTTCGCCGTACGTGATGCGGAAGTATCGCGATGCTTCTACGAACAGGCGCTTGCCCCGCTGGGGTTCACCCGCATCATCACCGTAGGGCCAGACCGCACACGCAGCGGCGGCACACGGCACGGTTTTGGGATGGAGGGCTACCCAAGGCTATGGATACACGACAACGAACTACCGGGCGAAGGCCTCCATATCGCCTTCGCCGCAGCAAAATGGTCCATTGTCGATGCGTTTTATCGCGCCGCGCTGGCAGCGGGTGGGGAGGATAACGGCGCACCGGGCATTCGCACCCACTATCACGACCACTACTACGCCGCCTATGTCCTGGATCCCGATGGCGTCAATGTTGAGGTCGTCTGTCAGCAGCCATCCGAGCGTTGACTCTTCAGCCTCTTGAGGACAACCACGCTATATACGTAATCTCTTTAACTCTGTGAAGGAAGACTATGACCACTCCCGAAACCACGCTTACTGCTCTCGACCGCCTAGTGATAGAGAGCGAGGTTCGCCGCCTGCTCGCCGCCTATGTCCACAACCTGGATATCGGGAAGGTCGACGCGAACGCCGAGCTGCTCGCGCACGCCCAGTTCAAGGTCATCGATACCTATGTCACAGGTCGCGACGACATCGCGAATTTTCTCCGCACGAATCTCCAGTATCATGTGGACGACACCCCGCGGACCTGGCACTCCGTCTCGAACGTTCTTATCGATATCAAGAGCGCCACGAGCGTCAGCACGGTCAGCTATTTCACTGTCCACCAGGAACTTCCCGGCTTTCCGCTGCAGCCGATCGTGACTGGCCGGTATGTTGACACGTTCGAGCATCACGACGGCGCATGGCGTTACGCTTCGCGCGAAGTCGACCCGCGCCTGTTCGGTGACATCAGCCGCCACGTCGCCGTCCCGGTCGAACAGGCGGCCAAGTGATGTCTGGAAAGCGGCAAGCCCTGGTCACCGGTGCCAACAAAGGCATCGGCTTAGCCATCGCCAGGGGGCTCGCGCAGGCAGGCATGTCGGTCTGGATGGGGGCGCGCGACCGCACCCGTGGAGAAGCGGCGGTCAAAACCCTTCTCGATGAGGGACTAGACGTCCGGTTCCTCGATATTGACGTTGCCGACGAAAGCAGCGTTCACCGCGCGGCGGATACAGTCGCGCTTGAAGCCAGCGCCCTGCACGTTCTCGTGAACAATGCGGGCATCATCATCGACCCGAAACTGCCGCCGAGCGAGGCCCGGATGGAGGACATCAAGGCCACTTTCGAGGTGAACCTCTACGGTCCGATCCGGGTCACGCAAAAGTTCCTTCCGCTACTCAAGGCGGCGGGTGGAGCGCGGATCGTCATGATGGGCAGCGGAGTGGGTTCGCTCGCCCTGATCACCGATCCGACGTCCATTTACTCTAGCGTCAATTTCATGGACTACACGACGTCGAAGGTCGCGTTGAGCGCCGTCACGGTTGCATTCGCGAAGGAACTTGAGCCGCTCGGCATCAAGGTCAACGTGGTCGAGCCCGGCAATGTCCAGACCGACCTCAATGGCAACGTCGGTGCGCTCACGCCGGATGAAGGCGCAGTGACTGCGATTAGGATGTCATTAATAGGCGATGACGGCCCCACCGGTGGCTTCTTCGGAAGCAACGGCCGCCAGCCCTGGTAATTGCACGATTCGGATAGAGCGTTGGCAGACATAAGCGTGTCAGCTTTCTATCGCCACTTCAGGAACGGGCCACCGATCTGCTGATCCATCTGCAGATCGAGGCGATAGCAAAAGGCTTGGCCCATGCGGTCACACTTGAGAGGCGCCGCCGTCTACGAATAACTCTATGCCGTTGGTGTAGGCCGCCTCGTCGCTTGCGAGGTAGGCGACTGCATGCGCAATGTCTTTCGGCGTGCCGATCCGGCCGACCATGCTCTGCCCCTTCATATATTCGAAAGCCGCTTCAGCCTGCTCTGGCGGGAAGAAGTTCTCAAGGCTTTCCGTGTGAACCGGGCCAGGACTGACCACGTTGATACGAACGCCGGAGCCTTTAATGTCTTGGATCCAGGCTCGAACAAGAGTGCGCACTGCGGCTTTCGATGCACCGTAGACGCTTAGACCAGGCGCGGGATTGATCGACGAGGTGGAGCCCACGATCACGATCGAGCCGCCGGAAGTCATCAGCGGGAGTGCCGACTGCACCGTGAAAATGACACCCTTGACGTTGGTATCGAACGTCCTGTCGACATACTCTTCGGTGAGTGATCCAAGAGGAATGATCTGCCCGCTACCTGCATTGGCCACGAGAATATCGAGGCGACCATGATCGCGCCGCACAGTTTCGTAGAGCGCGTCGATTTCCGCGACATTCGTGACGTCCAGAACGACAGAAGAGACGTTTGGTCCAATACTTTGAGCTGCTTGCGCCAGCTTCGCAGGGTCGCGACCGGTGATGATGACGTGGGCACCCAACTGGGCGAGATGCGTGGCGATGCCAAGGCCGATACCTGAAGAGCCGCCTGTCACCAAAGCTACTTTGTTTTCGAAGTGCATGGATATTCCCTCTGATTGAGTATAGTGGTCACTATATTTGGCATTAAAACGGCGCGCAAGTACTATGTAGTGATCGATAGCAGAACGTAGCGATCGGTAACAGAACTCTTGCTTTGCTCTTCATTTTAGGTAGCCGTTGCCATGGCCAATCAGTCCATAAAAATCAAGACCGCCCGCACGCGCAGGCCTGCGTTCGACCGTGAACAAGGTATCGAGACCGCGCGGGCGCTCTTTCATGCACGAGGATATGATGCGGTCGGGATCGCAGAGCTTACGCAGGCACTGGATATCGTGCCGCCAAGTCTCTATGCCGCCTACGGAAGCAAGTTGGCACTGTTCGAGCGTACTTTGCAGAGTTATATGGCGAAGCAAATGCTGCCGCTGGACAAGATCCTTTCCTCGGATGCTTCCCCCGCTGAGGCGCTTACCGGCCTGTTCGTTGCCGCAGCGAAACATTACACGCGCGACCCGGTGTTGCGCGGGTGCATGGTGACAGAGGCAATGCGGGCGGACGACCCGCAAGCCGCGGCGTTGGCTGCCACGCTGGCCAAACCCATTAGCGGAGACATTCATGGCTACATCGCCAACTTCTGCCGCTCGGGAGATGTCGACCAAATCACCGACTATGTCCTACTCACGCTGCGCGGCCTCTCTTCCTATGCCTGTCTTGGGCTGCCTCAGCAAAAGCTCGTTGGGTGCGCAGAGGTCGCCGGGCGCGCTTTGGACGTTGAGTTCGCTTCCAGCTAACGTCAATCCCCATCCTCGCTGGGCGTAACGTCGATAATCCGTGTATCGGCGATGCTCTCGGCAAAGCCGTTGCCGAACAGGCCCGCAGGGGTCTGGAAGCCAGGCTGCACCTCACCTGCAAGTACTCGCCGGGCTGCCTCTGCCGCCGCCATGGCCGTGAAGGTGTAACCGTTCACCGTATCAAGCACCGAGCGCGCCACCGAACCGTCCATATCGGTCACTTCGACAACCGCATGGTAGCGGTTCGCCGCCCGCTCATCGGAACTGGGCCCCGCTGGGAGTTCGTTGGCGTCTCCATCGGGGAACGCACCCGCCGCCACGTGCACGAAGGTTTCGATATCACGCACGCCTGTCGCCTGGTGAAGTGTCACGAGATCGGGCAGCGTGACAGGGAACGACGATAGCGGGCCCTCGCCAAAATCGAAATCACGCACCTCCTCTGGGCTGCGTGCAACGAGTTCGCCGCCAACCAGATGAAGCGTCTCCGTCGTGATGTTCTGGCTCGCGCTGGTCACCGACCCTCTCGACATTCCCCCCGCCACCTGCAAGGCGATACTGATCGTGCGGGGATGGGTGACCCGCGCCACGGCATGCCCCGCCAAGCTTCCCAGCATCGCGACGCTACCACCGCTTCCCGGCAGCAGCATCACACCCGCAGCACGCGCCTGCCCGTCGAGCGCCAACACCTGCCGGTAGGTATCGAGTTCGGCCGAGAAATCGAGGTAGTGCACGCCAGCACGAATGGCGGCCGACATCAGCGGCTTGGCCGTGTTCATAAAAGGCCCGGCGGCGTTGAGCAGAACAAAGATGCCTTCAAGGCCCCTTGCGATTGCCTCCGGATCATCGAGCGAAAAGAGCCGAATATCAGCGCCTAAACGCCCTGCCAATATGTCCAGAGACTCACGATCCTTCGCACGCCCTGCGACAACTAGGTGAATACCTGCGGATGCAGCGTGCTCCGCCGCCATGCCACCGGTGTAACCGGCGGCGCCATAGATCATCAATGTTTTCATGGTCAGTGCTGCCAGCTTTTGTAGACAAACTCTAGGGTGTAGCCGTCAAGATCCCTGACCTGCGCGGCGTAATAGCGGGGATCATAGTGGAGCTGAGGCCCAGGCGGGTGGATCGCTGTGGCGCCCGCTGCCAAGGCTTCGGCATAGGCGGCATTGACCTCCTCTTCGGACGCTGCAACGAAGCCCACATGCACCGCGCCGGGCGCCGCCTCTCCCTGCTTTAGCCAGAAAAACACACGCCCCTTGGCACCGAACCCCTTCAGATCAGGGTGGCCAGGCGGGCCATCATGGCCGTCAAAGTCATGCCGGTTGGTAATTCCCAAAAGGGGTAGCACCCGCTCGTAAAAAACGATGGAGCGCTCGGTATCGCTCACCGTGAGGAAAATATGATCAAGCATGGGTCACCCCTTTAGATGGCATAGCCACCGGTAAGCGCAGTGCCGTGCTTGCGCCGATCCCCTGGCTACCTCCGGTAATGACGATAGTGCTCATGTGACGCTCCTGTGAGATTTAGTCTCCCCATGATAGGTACCCGCTCACCTAACGGCCCGCCTGTTCCTACCGAAATCCTGCCTATTTCTGCTTTTCGCTTGCCTCTGCTCCTGGTCTGGCATTCAATAGCGCCATGGAAGAACAACTCAACGAACTCCGCCGTCTGGCTGCCCATGCACAAAACCGCCGCACCGAGACCGGTATTCCCCGGGTGGCGATGGTGCAAGGCGCCATTCCAGAACACGAGCTTGCCGCCGTGTACGACCCCATGGTCAACCTGATCCTGCAGGGCAGCAAATCCATGACCGTGGGCGGGCGTACCCTGCACTACAACCCCGCGACCTATTTTGTGATGTCGGTTGACCTGCCTGCGGCGGGGGTTGTACGCAGTAGCGACTCGGGAGAACCCTACCTCGCGGTGAGCCTAACCCTAGACGCTAGCCATCTGGCAGGCCTGCTATCGGAACTGCCCAATGCTGCAAGCAGCGCCGGGCATACAACGGGGTTTTCTGTGGCAGCGGTGACGCCGGAACTGCTCGATGCCTGGGTGCGCATGTTGCGATTGATGGAGCAGCCAGCCGACATTGCGGCGCTGGCACCCGCCTACGAGCGCGAGATTCTTTACCGCGTGCTTCAGGGGCCAATGGGCTGGATGCTGCGCGACATCGCCACACCAGACACCGCCCTGGCACGGGTGCACCAGGTCATTCAGCGACTTCGTAACGATTATGCACGGCCCTTACGGATGGAGGCACTGGCCAAGGAAGCAGCCATGAGCGTCTCTGCGTTCCACCGTCATTTCAAAGCCGTGACGGCGCTCAGCCCCTTGCAGTATCAGAAGCAGGTGCGGCTACTTAAGGCGCGGACACTACTGATTTCCACTGGCTACAGTGTCACGGAGGCAGCTCACGAAGTGGGATACGAAAGCTCCACGCAGTTTGGCCGGGAATATGCCCGCACTTTCGGCCGGCCTCCGGCGAAAGATGCTGCGCGGATTGTTGAGCAGATGAAGTCGAGGTAACTTAGCGCGCCACATCCTCTCAATTTTACGTCGGGCTTCTTGACAGCAAACCTACTAGAAGGTAGGTTTGGCGCATGACTAAACTGACTAACACTTCTGACGAAATCATCCGCTGCGCGCGCACCTTGATCATTGCGGGCGGATATAACGGTTTCAGTTATGCTGATATTGCCGACGTTGTCGGTATTCGAAAGGCAAGCATTCACCATCACTTTCCCAGCAAAGTCGATTTAGTCCGAACACTATTGCAGCTTTATCGTGAAGAAGCGAAAGCGGGGTTGGCTACAGTAAAAAGCTATAATACCGACCCAGCAGACCAACTGCGCGCCTATATCAACTACTGGACGGCGTGTATTGGCGATCCCACGAGCAGCTTTTGTGTGTGCGCATTACTCGCGAGCCAAATCCCGGTGTTACCCCCAGAGATTGTGGTTGAGGTGAGGGCTCATTTCCGAACGCTATCGACGTGGCTGGCCTCTGTAATAGAGGAAGGGGCGATGCAAAATGCCTTTTTACTTACCGGGACCGCGCAATCTGAAGCGGAAAGCTTCATGGCGGCCGTGCATGGCGCCATGCTGTCGGCAAGAGTCTACGGCGACGAAAAAGTATTTAGCGTTGTTACCGAACCCTTAATCGAACGACTTATCAATGATCAGGGTAAGTAAAAAGGCAGTTTTCATTTATCGACTTAGCCTACCTACTAGAAGGTAAATATCACTAACCACACTCCGATGGGTTCTCCCAATATATCGCATCCAGGGTAACTTCAATTCGTCCTTTCACCCTACCTTCTAGTAGGAAGCTAATGTGAAAAATATGCGAAGAATTCTATCCGAATCATTCTCGGCGCTACTGTGGGGATGAGCTAGAGAGGAGGATCGACGGAAGCGGCCGCTATGACGAAATGAACAGCGTGGACTAGATGGTATGGCACTTCGCTTCGTTGAGGCTATGGGTACACCACGAACGAGCCATTAATTTAGCAATAGGAGCGAGATGACGATTATGACTGGATATAACGATACGAATTTCCTCTTGCCAGCAAAGGAAATGCCATACGGCAGCGGCTTAAGCCTGCCCCTCGCGGTAGCTATCTTGCTGATTTCCGTTTTGCTAGCAGCATGTCTCATCAGTGCCAGGAGGTGGATCGCATGATGTACCCAATTAGCAGCTCACCCGTAGCAACAATGAAAACTTCCCACACGGGGACAACAAGAACCAGCGCCCATGGGCAAAGAGGGATTAAAGTATCAGAGGAGCCGTTCTTCCCCCTGCTGGCTGCGCAGATAAAACACCAAGATGCTCTTAAGCCCGTGGATTCCTCCAACGCAGTGTCGCAGCCCTCCTCCCTATCGGAGTTGGCTGCGTTTCAAGAGACTGATAGCACACAGGAACGCAGCGACAGAATCCCGCCCTCAGCGGAAAGTGGACAGTTTCTCGCCTTCCTGAACGAGCAGATAAAACACCAGCAGCTTCTTGAATCAAAAGGCTCCTTCGACTCAGTGTCGCAACTGGTCACCCTCTCAAGGTTGTCTATATATCACGATACGGGCAGAGCGCCGAGACAGTGCCATTCCCATCCAGGCAGCGGCATCTTTGATGCCAGTTGGCTCAATTGCGACACTATTGCGCTTCAGGCCACCACACCACCTCTAGAGGAAAGATATGCTGAGCAGTTTCTGAAGGGCGGCAAATGGGATGCTGACGTTATTTTCCTAGCGGCTGAAAAAACCGACCTACATACGCCCCCTCTTCAGGCGCCTGCAGCACTCGATCAAGCGCTCGCTTGGGAAGCCTTCATGGATGACGTTTATTATCCTGACCCGGTGAGTATCTCTATAAATTTGAGCCACGCCTGGGCCATTGGCGTGTGGATTCCGTTCTACAACCCCGCCCTACCCAAACGAACAGGCGCCAAATCGAAACGCCGGTCATCGCCTTCCCGCCTAACTGAGCATTGGATATCAAGTAGACACAACAGCCTGGAGCAAGACGAGCTGCCTGCTGGGCTTGCTGCTCAATGAAATAAATAAGATGGCCAACAGCACCTTCTCCTAAAACAGAAACACGCACTACCTCGCAGCAAAGCTGCGTCTTACTAACTACCTGCTACACACTATCCACTACACGCTACCTACTAGAAGATAGGTATAGAGTATTTTAAATTATCATAAGGAACCCTTTATGGACATTTCACCTCTTGGTTGGTTACACACTATGGGAAGCCTTCCGGCCATTCCTCTCGCTATCTATATGCTTGTTAAACATGGTCGAGTTGCCCCCAACACCAAGGCAGGTCGCGCTTATTTCTGGTTCATGTTGCTAGGCGCGCTCACGGTCTATCCTATTGCGCATCAGCCCATAAGCTCGATCGTTGCCACCATCACGCTCGGGGTGGTTTTGTTGGGATATGGTATCGCCAGGTGGCCCAAAACGAAGCGATTCGGCAAATATGTCGAAACTGTTTTACTGAGCATCAGCATTTTCATGTTAATGATCCCCACCGTCAGTGAAAGTTTGAGGCGGCTACCTGTCGGAGATCCACTCGTGACTAATCTGGATGACCCGCTATTGCTCGGCGTACAAAGCGTACTGTTGTTTGCACTCATTCTTGGTATTCCGTTGCAGCTGCGGGCGCTCTACAAACAACAAGCGCTTCAAAATAGGCTGAACAACTAAGGTAAATAAGTTCTAAGTTGCGTGGTTACCGACTCCCTCGGCTGTATCGTTCAAGGCGAGGGGTAGATCAGTGTCCTGCCAAGGGCACCACCTCAAAGATACTCTTCTGGCTCGCCGTCCCCCTTCCATCATGCTATCGAGCGGGCTACCTAATCTGGCGATGGGCCTCTTTCCAGGAAGGTTGAAAGCGCAATGTAGCTGCGGACAGACCTGACCCCTTCAAGGCTCTGAATCTCCATCAGGAAGTCCTCAAGCGATTCGGTGTTAGCAGCACGTACCTTAATGAACACACAGCCATCTCCTGCCACGGTGTGCAGCTCTTCTACTTCGGGTCTGTCGGCAAAGGCCAGTAGTTTGCGCGTGGCGCTGTAGCTGCTGGTATCCACCAGCAAGAAAGTCAGCAGCGTTCGGCCAAGCTTGCAGCCATCCAGTATGGCGACGGTGCCCTTGATGACCCCATCACGCTTAAGCCTTTTTACACGGTCATGCACAGCGGGGGCGGAGAGGTGCACGATTTTGCTGAGTTCTGCGTAGCTACGCGACGCATCTTCGGCGAGCGCGCCTAATATTTTTCGGTCAATTGAATCAAGTTCAGCCGGATGATGCTTTATCTGCCGAATAGCATCTGTTTCTTTATCTGACGGCACCATTATCGTTTTACCTCCGAATATTATTTTCAATAAAATAAATATAACCGAACCACATTCGATTGAAAATATCATTTACGGAGACACTATTATGCCATTAGCACTTTTCGCGTTAGCGATTGGCGCATTCGGTATCGGAATGACGGAATTCGTCGTCGCTGGCATCCTTCCCCAAATCGCCAAGGATTTCGGCGTCGATATACCCACGTCAGGTTTAATGGCCACCACCTATGCGTTAGGCGTGTTCGTAGGTGCGCCCATCCTGACGATTCTAGGCGCCAAGGTGCCACGTAAAACGATGCTTATTAGCCTCTCTCTCATCTTCACGCTAGGTAACGTGATCACGGCAGTGGCGCCGACGCTCCCCATCGCGCTGGCGGGCCGTATTTTAACGGCGTTCAACCACGGCACGTTCTTCGGCATGGGCTCCATCATCGCCGCCTCGCTGGTCGCGAAAGACCGACAAGCAAGTGCCATCGCCTTCATGTTCTCCGGGCTAACGATGGCCAACCTGTTCGGCGTTCCTGCTGGCACCTGGCTCGCGCAAGCCTACAGCTGGCGGCTAGTGTTCTGGTTGATCGCCGGGATCGGTCTTATCACCGTCCTCAGCATCGCGCTGCTAGTGCCCCAGATCAAAGCGGGCAAGGCAATCGCCTTGAAGAGTGAACTACGTGCCTTCGCAGACCCCCAGGTGCTGCTCGCCATGGGCATTACCGTCTTCGGCCCTGCCGCCTTCTTTACCTCTATTACCTACATCGCCCCAATGATGGTCGAAGAGGCAGGTTTTACCGACACTGGTGTGGCAAAACTGATGGTTCTGTTCGGGTTGGGTCTGGCGGTTGGCAACTGGATAGGTGGTCGCTTTGCTGACCGTTCACTTTTCGGAACGCTGTTTGTGACCCTTGCCGCGCAGGCGGCGGTACTTTTCGTCTTCTGGCTGGGCGTTGGGAACAGCGTTGTGGCCTCGGTCTCTGTCTTCCTTATGGCCGCCTTTGGCTTCGCCACCGTCTCCCCGATCCAGAAACTGGTGATGGACCGTGCCAGCCAAGCAGGAGCGCCCACCATGGCAGCGTCGGTGAACATCGGTATGTTCAACCTGGGTAATGCCATCGGGGCATGGGTGGGTGGCGCGACGATTGCCGCCGGGTTCGGTTTGGCCTCTCCAAACTGGGCGGGTGCCATCCTTTCGCTGATCGCTTTAGGCTTGGCTGTCATTGCCTGGGCGAGCGCCGGTCAGCAGTATTCAGCGGCACTGGCAAAGTAAGGTCACGAGAAATACCTTCACCCTATCTCACAAAAATGCCCGCCTTGATGGCGGGCATTTAGATGCCTGATACTTACTTCCCGGCGCGCACCTACTCGGCATGCGCCTTCTTGGTGGGAATGAGATGCAGCGCCCCCACCACCACCGAGCCCACCAAAAAGCCAATCACCGCAGAGCACAGCGTATTGAAGCTCCAGCCCAGCGTGCCGCCCAAGGCACCGGTGGCCTCGCTAATGCCTAGCTCAATATGGTGTACCCACTCATAGGGCGCGTTGAACCAACCCGTGCCATCGGCACCCAGATTGACCATCAGGATATGCCCGCCCACCCAGAGCATAGCGACGGTGCCCACGACCGAGATGGTCGCTAGCACCTTGGGCATGGCCGTCACCAGACCACGGCCCAGGGTCTGCATGCTCGAACTATCCCGCTGGGCGAGCTTCAGGCCGATATCATCCATCCTGATCAATAGCGCGACCACGCCATACACCAGAATGGTGATGAAAAACGCGACCACCACCAGGCTCGCCAGCTGTGACCAGAAGCCTT
>TARA_R110002049_G_scaffold188251_17_pt1 | contig 18715 bp, 15 predicted proteins | sample TARA_R110002049 | Tara Oceans TARA_R110002049 (sample SAMEA4396941) | marine metagenome | biome: Polar Biome; feature: [SRF] surface water layer (ENVO:00010504); material: water (ENVO:00002006), including particulate matter (ENVO:01000060) such as... | depth 5 m | reverse complement strand
CAGGAGCAGAAGAATAAGTACCTCCCCGGCATCGTCGCGGGCACCGAATTGTGGTGCCAGGGCTATTCCGAACCCAGCGCTGGTTCCGATCTGGCCAATGTGAAGACCAAAGCCCGCTTTGATGAAGCACAGGGCAAGTGGCTGATCAACGGTCAAAAGGTCTGGACGTCGCTGGCCCATGAATCCGATTACTGCTTCGCCATTGCGCGAACTGACCCGGACTCTGTGGCGCACAAAGGCCTGGGCTTTTTTCTGATCGCCATGGATCAGCCTGGCATTGAGGTCAGGCCTATCGAGCAGATTACCGGGACGTCGGAGTTCAATGAGGTATTCTTCGATGATGCCTATTGCGGTGCCGATGATATCGTCGGTGCGCCCGGAGATGGTTGGAAGGTCGCGATGGGGCTGCTGGGTTTTGAGCGCGGTGTGTCGACACTGGGGCAGCAGATGCAGTTTCAGAATGAGCTGGACGAAGTGGTTCGTCAGGCTCAGCGCAATGGTGCCGCAAAGGACCCGGCTATTCGACAGCGTATCGCCCGTGCACATGCAGAGCTGAAGATTATGCGCTACAACTCCATGCGGATGTTATCAGGGCAGAGTGCCAGCGATGGCGCATTGCAGAAAGAAGCGCTTATCTACAAGTTGTTCTGGGCCTCCTGGCATCGCAGCCTGGGTGAACTGGCCATGGATGTGCTGGGCCCGGAATGTGAGATTCTTGAAGGTGCTCCCTATGCCTTGAGTCGCCTGCAGTCGATGTACCTGTTTGTCCGCTCTGACACTATCTATGGCGGTACAAACCAGATACAACGCAATATTATTGCCGAACGGGGTTTGGGCATGCCCCGGGAACCCAAAGGCCCAGCCAAGTAGTTTGAAGAATAGAGGGTTACAAGATGAATTTGACAACACCTGATTATGTCCCGGGCCACGGCCTGATCAAGGGTAAATCTGTTCTGGTGACAGCCGCAGCCGGTGCCGGTATCGGGTTCTCTGCCGCGATCAGGGCGGCCGAGGAAGGCGCGCGGGCTATTGTGCTGAGCGATATTCACGAGGGCCGATTGACAGCGGCAGTTGAGAAACTTAAAGCGGAATCAGGTCTTTCCGAAGTCTACGCCAAAGTGGCAAACGTCGCCGTCGAAGACGATGTTCGCGCGCTGATCGATTTTGCCGAAGAAAGTGCGGACGGCGTGGATATCCTCATTAACAACGCTGGCCTTGGGACTTCGAAACTCCTCATCGATATGGAGGACGACGAATGGCACCGTGTGATTGATGTGACGTTGAACGGCACTATGCGGATGACTCGTTATATGATGAAAGTAATGAAGGCACGCGGGCACGGCGGTGTTATTGTCAATAATTCCTCGGTATTGGGATGGCGCGCACAGAAAGAACAGGCACACTACGCCGCAGCAAAGGCGGGAGTGATGGCGCTGACGCGCTGCGCGGCACTGGAGGCGGCGGAGTTTAATGTGCGCATCAACGCTGTAGCACCGTCCATTGTGTTACACCCGATGCTGCGAAAATCTGCATCCGAGGAACTGCTCGCGGAGCTTGAGTCGAAAGAGGCCTATGGGCGTGCAGCAGAAGCCTGGGAAGTGGCGAATGTGATGATGTTTCTGGCGTCGGATTATTCCAGCTATATGACAGGAGAGATTGTCTCTGTATCCAGCCAGCGGGGCTAGGTTTAGCGCCGGTGGGTCCCGCCGCAGTCCTCAAAATAGAACCACAGACATTTCAGGAGAACGAACATGAGAGAAGCCGTAATAGTATCCACCGCGAGAACAGGTCTGGCCAAGTCATTCAGGGGGGGCTTCAATGACACTGAGGCTCCGGCTATGGGGGGGCATGTCGTACGTGCGGCGATTGCCCGCGCAGGCCTGGATCCTGCCGAGGTGGATGATTGTATCTTCGGCGCTGCCGCGCAACAGGGTACACAAGCTTATAATATTGGTCGTCTCTGCGGTATTGCCGGCGGCCTCCCCGACACCGTAGCCGGCATGTCCATCGAGCGGCAGTGCTCCTCCGGGCTGATGTCTATCGCAACTGCTGCCAAGTCCATCATGTGTAATGAATACGATATCGCCGTTGCCGGTGGAGTCGAATCAATCTCACTGGTGCAGACCAAGCACAAGAACGCTTATCGCAGTGTGTCAAAGGCAGTCGTCGAACTCGACCCCACTGCCTATATGCCCATGCTTGAAACGGCAGAAGTGGTTTCCGAGCGCTACAACATCAGCAGGGAGGATCAGGACCTGTACGCGCTGCAAAGTCAGCAGCGCACCGCCGCGGCGCAGCAGGCGGGGCTGTTTGATGACGAGATTGTGCCGATGAATACCACGATGGCGGTGTTCAACAGGGAAACCAAGGAAACCAGCTATCAGGATACCGTGGTAGATCGAGACGATTGCAATCGCCCATCGACTACTCTGGAGAGCCTGCAGGGGCTGGAGCCGGTGTTCAAGGATGGCCAGTGGGTGAAGCAGGGACGATTCATTACTGCGGGTAATTCGTCGCAACTTTCCGATGGTGCCTCGGCCTGCGTGGTCATGGACAGTGCGCTGGCTGCAAAAAAGGGGCTGGCCCCGCTGGGAATTTATCGCGGCCTTGCCGTCGCTGGCTGTAAGTCTGATGAAATGGGTATCGGCCCGGTGTTTGCCGTACCCAAGCTGTTGCAGCGCCATGGTCTGAGCGTCGACGATATCGATTTGTGGGAGTTGAATGAAGCGTTCGCCTGTCAGGTGATCTACAGCCGCGATCAACTGGGCATTGATAATGACAAACTGAACGTCAACGGTGGATCAATCTCGATCGGACACCCGTTCGGTATGAGTGGCGCCCGAATGGTGGGCCACGCGCTATTGGAGGGCAAGCGTCGCGGTGCAAAGTATGTCGTGATCACGATGTGCATCGGTGGCGGTATGGGTGCAGCCGGGTTGTTTGAGGTAGCCTGATCGCGCATGCATCAGCGCTGCGTATGTGCGGGGGTTGTGGCGCACAACCCCAGATCAGGCGAACTGATGGCTCTGGTCGAAACCCTGCTTCGCTCCGCCGGTTGGGTGGTGGTTGTCGACAATCACTCGTCAGACAGCCGCTATCTGGAGTCGCTGGAGAGTCGATCTGGCGTCACCGTGATTCGCAATAGTGAAAACCGTGGTGTGAGCGGAGGTATAAACCAGATCATCGCAGAAGCCCGGGAGCGTGAGGCAAAGTTTGTCGTAGCATTTGATCAGGATACCAAAATTACCCCCGACCTGATTCCTGTGCTCGCAAGTCACTTCGAGCACTTGCTGGAATCGGGTCAGGCGGTAGCTGCAATAGGGCCTTCTGTGGTGGATGATTATACCGATAGATGCATGCCTTTCGTGCGCTTCAAACTCCCGTTCAATCTCCGGTATGACCGAGAGACTGTACCGCGGGATACGCCGCAGGTGGAGTGTGATTTCCTGATCAGTTCCGGGTGCCTGATGTCCCTGCAGGCTCTGAGTGAGATAGGTGTTATGAACGATGAGTTGTTCATAGACAATGTCGATCTGGATTGGTGCTTTAGAGCGCGAAAAAAGCAGTTTAAAATTTACGGGGATTTCACTGTCACGGTCCGCCAGCAGATAGGCGTGGCCCTCTCCCGCATTCCGTTCACAGATGCGGTGATACGGTACCACGATTACTCTCGCCATTACTTTATGACCAGGAACAGGGCCTGGCTCTATCGACAGCGCCATGCCAATGTTGCATGGGTCGTTCATGACGTCTTTCGATTTTCTGGCAAGTTATTGTATTTGTTGGTTTTTAAAGGGAATCGGCTGACGCTGTTGAAGAGCAGCTTAAAGGGCGTAATCGACTCCTTCGCACTGACGTCTTACAATAACGGCAAGCAATAACAATATCCCGTCGAAGCAACAGCGTACTCATACGATGAAACAAAGGAATCGATTCCTCATTATTCTCGGGCCGCATCGCTCGGGAACATCGCTGGTTGCAAATGCGTTGCACACTATGGGAGTTAACCTCGGTACTCGGTTCATAGAACAAAACAGGGATAACCCCAAGGGTTTTTTCGAAGACGAGGCCGTAGTGCGGTTCAATGATCGTCTGCTGAGCAGTATGAGCCTTTCCTGGGATAGTTTCGGGTTTATCTGGAAAGAGGATTTTAGCGCGAAGCGGTTCAAGCCCTACCATGACACGGCGGTTGCAATGATCAGGGACAGGTTCGCCGAATGCAGCGTAGCCGGTCTCAAAGACCCCCGGTTCTGTTTGTTGCTGCCATTCTGGAAGCGCGTGATCTCGGAAGCGCTGGACGCCGATGTTATGTATGTTCTGGGAATTCGTGCCCCGAATGACTGCGTTCGATCGCAAAGAACGAGATATATCAATGACAGCGATTTTCACCTACTCGGCAGGCGTAATATCCAGTCTTTGCTATTGTGGTGGACATACCTGACTCGTGTACTGACTGAGGTAGCGCCAGAGCACCTGGTGGTTGTAAACTACACGTCGCTGGCAGAGTCTCCCGAAAGTGAACTTCACCGCCTGGCAGGACTGTTGGAACTTGAACTGTCTCAATCGGCTTGCGATAGCTTCTGTCGGCTTCATGTTGATGCCGATCTGAATAGAAGCTCGTCTCTGGGCGAGGTCGACCGCAGGGAGAGCCCTCTACTATGGAGTTACGCCGATACACTCCATGAACGTTTACTTCTGCTTGCAGGCCGTGATGCGCCCCTTGCTGATGGGATGCCGAAGATACTCAATGGCCTGGATATCAACGAGTTGGAACCGCTTTATCTCAGGGAACTGTCGTTGATGTACGGATATTCGTACAGCAAAGTACTCAACATTCGACACAGGTTGATTCGCACCATACAGGAACTGGGTGAAGCGAAGGCAGAGCACAATGTTCTGCTTGAAGAACTGGGCAAAGAGCAGACCGAGCATTATGCGCTGCTGCAGGCGCATGAAGCGCTTATTGCACGCCACAAAGCTGTATTGAATACAAGGGGTTGGAGGTGTCTTGCCAGAATCCGGCGATATACCAAATGGTTATTCCGCTGATGTATCTGTAGAATCACAATGGACTGTGAGTAAATGTGTATATGACCCCTAGACAATTATGGCGATCAATCTGTAGATTCAGATGGCGTTCATCTGCGGCTACAGTTCTGGCCAATATCCGGCTGTATGGTTGGCGTGCCACCCTGCGCAAGGTAGGGGTGCGCCTCAGGTTGTTCGCCAATCGGAAATATCGAAAGTCAACATGGGGCAGGGGGCAGGAATCTTTCGAGAACGTGAGCCCCGCCGTCGCGCTTTTTGGGCGTCCTTCAATACTCATTGTCGGCGCGCTGGATCTTCCCCAGTGCAAGAAATACCGTGTGTCCCAGAAAGTAGAGTATTTCCAGTCGATTGGATGGGATTGCTATTACTCTCACTACAGCGATGCCCCGAGGGTGATCAGCTATCTGCAGATTTCAACGGCACTCATTTTCTATCGGGTACCGAGTTGTGCCCAGTTTAATGAGTATCTGGAGGAGGCTGGCAGGCTGGGTATTTCCACTTTCTATGATATTGATGATCCCATCTTCAACGTGGAAGTGTATAAAGAAAACAAGAATCTGGAACACATTCCAGCGCATGAGCGTACGCATCTGTTGTCCAGCGCAGATGACTATCGCGGTGCAATGAAGCGGGTGGATGCACTTATACTGAGTACTTCCTACCTTCAGGAACTGGCTCAAACAGAATTTGGTGGGCGCACATATCTGTGGCGAAATCTTGCAGATTCTGCGACCCTCTCAATCGCTGCAAACCTGGGGCATGAAGCTGTGGATATTGACCCAGGCAGGGTAACCATCGGTTATGCTTCAGGCTCCAGGGCGCACGACGAGGATTTCAAGATCGTAGCCTCTGCACTTGAAACGATTCTCGAATTGCATGACAACGTGGACTTGCAGGTAATAGGCTACGCGGTAATGCCGCCGGCATTGCAAAAGTTCAAAGACAGAATCAATACGCGTCCGTTTGCTGGCTATCTAAAATATTTTGAAGCACTGAACGAGGTGGATATCAATATTGTGCCGCTTGTCGATGATCGATTTAATGCCTGTAAAAGCGCGATTCGCTACCTTGAGGCATCACTGTGCAAGGTCCCAACAGTCGCATCTTCCGTGGGTCAGTTTTCCGAGATTATCGTCGACGGGCAGGACGGAAATCTGGCGCGTAACAATGATCAATGGGTTGCAGCATTGGTGCGTTTGATCGAAAACTCCGAGCTGAGATTACAGATGGGCGAGGCTGCGAATCGCAAGGTCAGGGCGCAGCACACATTTTCTTGTCCCGATGTGATAGAGCGGGAATTACTGGATCAGTTTGCATTGTCCAATGAATAAATTGCTGATACTTAATCTCTACTATGCGCCTGAGAGTTTTGGCGGCGCTACAATTGTAGTTGAGCAAACTGCCCGGCGCCTCAGGGAGAATCACGGTTGGTCCGTTTTGATCGTAACTACGATACGGGATCACTCACTGCCGCGCTATGCCCTGCGGCGTTATAAGATAGACGGTGTAGATATTGTTGCGATAAACGTACCCTCTGAGCTTCAGGGAGAGGCGGCGTATAAGAATGCCGAGATTGCTCGGCGTGTCGTAGAGATCGCGCGGGCATTTCAGGCGGATATCTGTCACTGCCATGCGATACAGGTGCTGGGTTGCGACTACTTTGACGAACTCAGGGATATCGGTACAAAGATCGCGCTAACCGTTCACGACTGTTGGTGGATATGTGAGCGACAGTTTATGATTAATTCCGATGGTTTTTATTGTAACCAGTGGGCGCTGGACGACGCACAGTGCGCCCAGTGTTCCACCGATCACCGAATGCAAGTTAAGCGCAACGTATACCTACAGGGACAACTAGCGAAGGTCGATTTAAAGCTTTTTCCGAGTGCATTCCATCGCGATCTACACTTGGAAAATGGCATCGATGAGGGCAGTTCATTCGTCAATAAGAACGGCGTTAACCTTCCCCTGCCAAACTACGCAGAGGTGCGCGAGGCTGCGCTTGAAAAGCGCACCCACACGGTGTTTGGGTTTGTGGGTGGGCCCGGTTTGATCAAAGGTTCGGAACAGATAATTCGTGCGTTTAATGAAATCGATAGAACCGATTATACGTTGCAGGTCGTCGATGCTGCCGGCAATGTGGGCTCGAGTTGGGTGGATCGGGACTATTGGAATATTCCCGGGCACGTGGAGTTTGTGCCGCCGTATCGTCAGAATGTGATGGACGACTTCTTTTCCGGTATAGATGTACTCCTGTTTCCCTCCCAGTGGAAGGAGAGTTTCGGGCTCACTGTCAGAGAGGCTCTGGTGCGGAACGTCTGGGTGATTTCGACCGATTCCGGCGGGGTGGCTGAGGATTTGGAAGATGGTGTTAATTCCAGCGTGATTCCATTCGGATCCGGCGTCAAAGAGTTAAGGTCGAGTATCGAGCAGGCGCTGGAACGCAAGAGTTGGAAGAGCTACAGCAACCCTTCTGCCCATAAGATCAGGGGCTTCGATGAGCAGGCGAGAGAGCTTTCGGATTACTTTCAGGCAGTTCTTGAGTAAACCCGATTTCCAACAACCATCATTTTGCTTATCGAAACGGCCTGAACGTCCTGTAGTTGGGCGTCATGCTCTCGGTTAATCTCGAGAAAATAGTGGGAAAGTAAGTGTCGGCGTCAATCTCAGCGCCCCATTTGCTGCGCAGTCTTTGAATGTTCTCAATGTCATCAGTTTTCGGGCGTGTCTGAGACTCCAGGTGTATTAGCTTCGAGTCCGGGCAGTACACTAGTCTGCCCAGCTGTGACAGTTTGAGGCAGAGATCAACATCTGAGAATGAGGTGGGGAAATCGACCTCGTCAAAGCCGCCCACGGCATCGAAGTCAGACCGCCTTGTCAATAACGCTGCCCCCGTCAGTGCACTTGTGTTGCGGGAGGAGTACGCCCAGCGTTGATAGGATGGGGCGCCGTAGGGCAGGTGCTTGAAATAGTGTCCGGCGAACCCCCCGATGCCAAGTGCTATTCCAGCGTGTTGAATGGAGAAATCCGGATACAGCAATAAGGGACCGGCTGCGACAACGCCGGAGATTTCCAGGTAGGGCACCAGGTTTTTGAGCCAGCCAAAATCCAGCAACTGCACATCATTATTCAAAAAGCATATGTGGGAATTTGGATCTGCACTTTTAACGCCCTGATTGCACATTCGGGAGAAATTGAAAGGCCCCTCGTATTTACTGATAGTGGCGCGATCTGTGCCGGCCAGTTCATCCAGCATCTCTCTTGCCGCGGGGTCGCTCGAGGAGTGGTCGACCAGAACGAGTTTCAATTTCGGGTAGTCGGTCTGTGTCCACAGTTCCAGTACAGACTTCAGTAACGAGGGGGAATCACGGTGCGGTACAATAAGCGTGACATCTGGCCAGGTCTGCAGCTCTATTTTGGAGTGATATAGATTCAGTGGCGAGTCCACTATCACTTCTGGTTCGACCCGACAATCTATTGCCTGAGACCAGTAGTCAGCAACCGCCTTGCTCCCGCTTTCCAGCTGGCACGGTGTTTCCATTGAGCTATCTGCATCCGAATGCCCATCAACCCTATGGTGGTAGAGAGGAAAGGGAATGTGAAAAACATCTTCCTCCTTCAGTTGCGGTGCCGCGCGAAGCAGCATTGCGTGCTCCTGTTCCTCGTCAACACTCTCTTGTCTATCCCGTACCGTCTGAAGAAATCTGGAATTCCAGCAAATCAGGTTGCCCACGTAGTTTTGGGACAATAGCAGCTCTGGACTCCATTGAGGTTTGAAATAAGGTTCAAACCGCGTTTGATGGGCATCTATTCTATCGTGATCCGTATACAGCAGTTTGACGTGGGGCATAGTAGAAGCCGCGACGGCAAGGCATTCCAGCGCGCGCGGGTGCAGCATGTCATTCTGGCCGAGAAAAATGACTAGCTCATGATTGCCATCTTGAAAAGGACCGCCATTGGCCTGCTCTTCTCCGCAGAGGGCCCGCAGCGAGATGCGCGAATCGCTTTGCCCGCGAAGCGCCAGGAAATCTGCTAATTCGTGATGCTTGGCACTTTCAATGACACAGATCAACTCCCAGTTGTTGTGTGACTGGCGCTGAACGGATGCGATGGCATCGCCAAGGTAGTCAGTGTCGAGGCCGTTTACCGGTATGATCACTGTGAGCTTTGTGTCTGCACTACGCTGGGGGTCGCAGCCAGCGGCCGCAACAAACTCATTGATTTCCCGGCATTCGAAGTTTTTGATCCAGTGTGCGTAGGTGTTCAGTATCGGCGAGCGCCGAATTTTGAGAACAGCCTTTCTCAGCGTCGGGTAAGTGCCATACTTGGAAAGGGATGAGAAGACTCTAGATATCATGGTAACGGGAATTCATTGTTGGCAGCATCTGTTTGGTAACACCTGAAAGCACAGTTTTCCCTGTGTTTGGCAACTACTCGTCGTCCTGCGAGTGTGATGAATGTTGTCGCTGCCGTAAGTAAAAGCGGTTCCCGGATGGCAATAACGCTTAAAGCCCCTTGTGCCGAAGCCATGGCGTCGTCGCAATGGGGGGGGCGGCCCAAACTCCTGGAGTCGCGCTCTGTAGGCGTGTGGCAGGTGATATGAGCATGCCTCATGCACATCCCGATACCCGCAGATCAAAAACCGATCTCATAGTCCCTTATGCTCAATTTTCCTTCCAGAATCAGAATGGAAACATTGTCAAAACAAAAAGACAAGCTCCTTTTCAGTCACCGATAGTGTTTTCTTGAACGAGGCTGTAAATGTCAGACTCAAGCGGCCGCTAACGGTATTCGAACAGGCTGAAGTGAGCTACAATCGGGCCCGCCTTCAGGCCCCTGTGCCGGGGTCGGACAGTAGTATAGAGAGGCATCGGGGCGTATAAAGCCCCTGGCATTGAGGTATCTTTGAGCACGAAATTTATTGTCGCTTTAGAGGCTGGAAAGGGCGCATTTTAGTCTGCCTGAATCTCGGCAACCAGCACGGTAAGGCAGCAGATATATAACATGAAAGGACATCGCAGCAACAATGGGGGGGAGTCTGGTCGGGCGGCTACTGAGGTGGGCACACGAATCGGCCTGAAAACACGCTTTGGCCAAATGATTGCCAGATGGCGAACCCGGCGACAGCCGCCAGGCCTCAGTGGTGATGCGCGGCAATACCCGCAGTTGACCCGCGTTGCGGGGAAGGCTTCAATTCCGATCAGTTTCGTCGTGATTCGTTTTTCAGACGAGTACTATCACAACTTTCTCCGCTCCGAGAGTGCGCATGGCAACCTCAATCAGGTGATAGAGATTGATAATACATCCAACCTCCACTATGACAATTTGTCGCAGGCGATCATTGCCGGTTTGGATCAGGCCCAACACGAGATCATCGCGGTCGTTCACGAAGATGTGGTTTTGCCGGATGGGTGGCAGCTACAGTTCGAGAAAGCTCTGCGCCAACTTGAAGATCATGATCCGACCTGGGGGATGTTAGGTAGTGTTGGCTGGAATAGCGACGGCGCGTTCATCGGCCACTGGAGTGATCCGCACCAGTTTAAGAATACCTTCGAAGACAGTCAGTTTGATTTTCAGGAGGCGGCAAAGTTAGACGAACAGCTTCTCATCATGCACAGAGACAGACTGCCTAACCTGGACAGTCATTTGCCGGGCATACATTTTCTTGGGGAGGATTTAAAGCGTGATCTGAGTAGCAGGGGTTTGCACTGCTACGCAGTCAACGCGCCGACCATTCACAAGTACGCCGATAAAACCGGCAGGACAATCCTTGTGTCCACGCAGTCCGACAAGATCGGCGACCGGGAAAGTGCAACCTATCTTGCCGATGAAGCCTGCTGCAAGGACTATATGCGATGGAAACACCCAGACTTCTTCTCTGATGCAGATACCGCGCCCTCGGCGATACCGCTGGATGAGGCAAAGAAGCGACAGCTAGAGCGACCTGTGATTGCTGTCTGCAAGGGTGAGATTGAATCGGAGCTTTTACGCGGGCTGCTGGCGGATGCCGGAGTATACGTTGGGCATTCCGGTGTTGATGTTGGCGAGTTTCCGGAATTGATGATTCCCGTCTACAAGATGGTTATCGAGAAGTTCAGGTGTCATGCGCCGTGGCAGAAGCGTAATACAGCAAGTGCTTTTGTCAAATTTGCTGCACACATGATACGAGATCTGTCGCCGGGTCGGCCCTGGGGATTAGTATTTCCAGAAGCTATTCTGGTGTTGCCTGAGTTGAGGGATATTTTTCCTGAAGCGCGGTATGTCTATTTGCAGCGCGATCCATTGGATATCTGTACGGGCGAAGTGCATAAAACTGCGCGCCTGGACAATCATATCGGGCGAATTTCCCTGCCCGAGGCCTATCGATATCTGGGCATGGATGTGGAGCGTATACCCGTCGATGATGCGCTCGACCATATGGTCACTACGACCATGCACCAGCTGGAATTGGTCGATAGACACTTTGCCGAAATGTCCGGCTGTGAGCGGCTTACATTGCAGTTTGACGAACTGGTGAAGCGCCCTGCATCGACGATGGAGCAGCTGTCCATCTGGATGGAGGACTTGAGCCCGCGGGGTGTCGCGCTGCCTCAGGATATAGAAACACCCATAGAAAATGTAAACGATAGATACTCTGATGAGAAGATCGCGGCGGCTGCCGGGAGGCTTGCGGGCATCCGAACGGCGCTTGGGTATATCTAGGCGGGGTTGGACTCTGCTATTCTTCCGCGGGATATAGACGCGTATCCGAGCCCGAGCATTGCGGGCAACCAGAAAAACTTAAATCGTACCCTTCAGGACAAGTGAAAGCTGACAAATGACCGGATCATCTAAGAAACCATCCTCGAGCGTAGACGAACCGACAATAAGCCTGTTTGAAGAAAACTCCGTCAGTGAGACCAAGAAGACATTTATCATCTTTGGGGTGGGTCGCGGTGGAACGACCATGGTCGCTGGTGCGGCTAAACTCTGCGGGCTGGATATTGGCGATAATCTACCGATTAACATGGAAGACAACGACTTTAATATTCATGTACTAAGAAAATCGGGTATAAAACCCGTCCATCATATCCTTCACTCGCTGAAACAGCGCAACGACACCAAGGACATATGGGGGTGGAAATTTCCCAGGGCTATTGCTTATCTGCCCTATTTGCGCGATTTGCTAGTCAATCCGCACCTCATTCTGGTGTTTCGCGATCCGGTTGCAACAGCAACCAGACAGATTCTGTCGGGTATCCCGGAGGTAAAGGCCATCCAATCGGTCCAGCAATTGCAGCAGCGTAACATGGAGCTGGTGAAGAACTGGGAGGTGCCCACGCTGCTGGTGAGCTACGAAAAATCAGTTCGCTATCCGGAGCAGTTTGTTACCGATTTATGCCGTTTCCTCAATGTTGAGCGCCCGGCCAGAATGTCTGATATTCTGACGTTCATGGAACCCGGACAGTACAAGCCTATTTGAGCGGCGTGCAGAAAAACTGACAAGCCGGCAAATGGGCAGCGAATGCCTCCTGCTAATCGCATAGAAGGTGCGCGAGACAACTCAATGAACCTGTTCCGGATACAGCAGAAATTTCAGATGAGGCGAGCGAATCGCTCTCATATCGTTGGCGTTTCTGAGCCAGACACTCACAGCAACCGCCTGCAAGCGGTATCTGGTCTGGTATGACAAGTATCAGCTGGCGCACGGCATTGCTGAATCGGCGCATGCTGATCTGTGTTTTTACCGGGCTCGCTTCCGGTATGCCCCTTTACGTGCTCTTTCAGCTTGTTCCGGCCTGGCTGAGTGAGGGCGGTGTATCACTTGTAGAAATAGGGTTGTTCTCGCTAGTGGGCATTCCCTATACATGGAAGTTCCTGTGGGCGCCCATGATGGATCGCTGGGTCCCGCCCTTTCTTGGGCGGCGCAGGGGTTGGATGTTGATGACCCAGATCGCACTCTTGTTTTCCATTGGTGTGTTTGGCATGTACGAACCAGCCCAGTCAACCTGGACAATAGCGTGGCTAGCAGTGGCCGTAGCGTTTTTCAGTGCGAGCCAGGATGTTGTGCTGGATGCGTACAGGCGAGAGATCCTTCCTGATCAGGAACTGGGCATGGGCAATGCCATCCACGTACAAGCCTACCGTGTCTCCAGTCTGGTACCAGGTTCCCTCTCTCTGATTCTGGCCGACAGTCTGCCGTGGTCCAGCGTTTTCTGGATAACCGCCGGCTTTATGTCTGTAGGGATTGTGATGACGTTGGTGGTTGCGGAGTCGAAAGTTGAGCTGCCACCGCGCTCAGGTTTGCGTGACGCGCTGATTGCACCCTTTTCGGAGTATCTGCGGCGCCGGGGTTGGCTGGGGCTGATACTGGTGCTGGGTTTCATGTTTTTGTACAAGGTGGGCGACAATATGGCCACCGCCCTGTCCATGCCGTTCTATCTCGAGATGGGGTTCAGTAAGACCGAGATTGGATTGATCGCCAAGCACGCCGCGCTGTGGCCGACCATAGTGGGCGGCCTGTTCGGAGGGCTGGTGATGCTCAGAGTGGGGATAAACCGCGCCCTCTGGCTCTTTGGTGTGGTGCAGATGGTCAGTATTCTGGGTTTTGCTGTGCTGGCCAACGCCGGTCCGGAGTTATGGCTGCTGGCACTGGTAATCGGCTTTGAGTATCTGGGTGTGGGGATGGGCACGGCAGCATTTACGGCTTTTATCGCCCGCGAAACCAGCAAAACCTACGCAGCAACCCAATTTGCACTGTTTACAGCGCTGGCCGCCGTGCCGAGGACGCTGGCCAATGCCAGTACCGGCATGATTGTAGAGCAGATTGGATGGGTTCACTTTTTTCTGTTCTGCACACTCCTGGCACTGCCGGGAATGCTATTATTGTGCTGGGTAGCCCCCTGGAAAAGCGATTCTCCTGTGGAGACGGTAGAGAAGCAGGATGATTGACCATAATAAGCCCTGAGCGTTGCGCTTTTGGGGACTCCATCACGCCCAGCTGGGCAATTCGGAGTTGCCTTGGATATTGCAAATAGGGGAATATAGGGGGATTAATTCTCAGAAATGAACGTAAGTGTAGGGTTTATGAATAAGCGCATTTTCTTGCTGCCCTTTGGAAGGCAATAGATGGGGGAGCGGCAAGTAGCAAGTAATATGGATGACACATTGCCGACCCGGGTGCTGGCCATCTTGGGCATGCACCGCAGTGGCACCAGTTGTCTCACCGGCTCGCTTCAGGCCGCCGGGTTATTTCTCGGCGATTGTCATACCTGGAATAAGCACAATGAAAAGGGTAACCGGGAAAATCAGAAGTTTGTTGATCTGCATGACGCTATCCTTGCGGCCAACGGTGGGGCGTGGGATACGCCGCCTGCCACTGCTGTCTGGCAGGAAGAGCATGTCGCGTGGGCGCGTGATCTGCTGAAAGCGCATGCCGGAGAGGCTAACTTCGGCTTCAAGGACCCGCGGGCGCTGTTGGTGATTGACGGCTGGAAGGCACTGTATCCGACTATTGAATTTATCGGTATTTACCGGCACCCGAATGCAGTGGCCAAGTCACTCAAGAAACGCAATTACCGGCACCGTGAAGAGTGGCTGGAGCTGTGGTACGCCTACAACACGATTTTGTATCAGCAGTACCTGAATAATCCGTTTCCCATCCTTTGTTTCGACGATGACGAGGCCGTTCTGGATGAAAAGATAGTTCGTGCTGCTGGGCAGTTGGGGCTCGTTCGTAAAAGCGAAGAGCATAAATTTTACACGTCGGAGCTGAGGCATAACGACAGCTCGGGCGAAGAAGCACTGCCAGAACATATCAGTCAGCTGTATCAGAAATTGAAGAATGCTGAATTTTGACTGGTGCGGGTGAATGTTGAGTCGAATTGCGCAGCGCATTCGCCGACTCAGGTCGAATACGCAAGACGGCGGCAGAGTGCTGGTCAGCTTTGTTGTGATCGTTTACGACATGCCCACACAGGCCCAGAACACTGTCCGCTCTCTGCTCGCTGATTATCAGGAAGGTGTGGGGCTGGAGGAGTATGAAGTCCTTATCATTGAGAACGCCTCGGCCAATACAATGTCACGGGATTTTCTCGATACGCTACCGCCAAACTTTTACTACCATCTGAGACAGGAAACCCAGCCAACACCCATCCACGCAATCAATTACGGAATAGAGCTTGCCAGCGGTGACAATATATGTGTGATGATCGATGGTGCGCGGCTGCTCACCCCGGGGATTGTCAAGAATACGATTCGCGGGCATAAAATCGCTCCCAACGCGGTGGTGACAGCACCGGGATACCACCTGGGTTATGAGTTGCAGCAAAAGGCCGTCGGCAGCGGTTATGATGTGGCACAGGAAAAGGCGCTAATGGAGTCGATTGCCTGGCCTGCGGACGGCTACAGGCTTTTTGAGATAGCGTGTTTCAGCGGCTCCTGTGCGGCTGGGTTTTATCTGCCACATGGAGAGAGCAACTGTATTAGTATGCCCCGTGAGCTTTGGCATGCGCTGGGTGGCTACGATGCGCGGTTCGACATGCGCGGAGGCGGAGTAGTGAATCTGGATCTCTATAAAAGGGCCTGTGAGTATCCGGGCATAACACATGTTTTTTTACACGGTGAAGGGACATTTCACCAGTTTCATGGTGGCGTCACGACCGGTGGGGAAGAAGCAGAAACCAGGCAGAAGTTCATCACAGAGATTATGGGTCAGTATCAGGCAATACGGGGTAAGAAGTTTGAGCTCCCTGTGACGAATACTGTCTACCTGGGCGAGCTATCAGAACACGCGCAGAAATTTGTCCAGCTTTCTTCCAGCACTAAACTCGAAAGAATGAAAAATAGGACCGCCACCTAGAGCGTTTCGGTCAAAATACAGATAACCAAGAGGTCAAAGGGAACGTATGAATACGAGCATTTATTTTCCGCCATCACTGCAGCGATTTGAGCCCAAGAGAATGGTTTTCAGTACCTGGGTCGATCACCTTGCTTTTGCCTACGATCTTGTTGCGGCCCATCGCCCCAAGTTGATTGTTGAATTGGGTGTCTATAATGGCCTGTCGTTCTTTACCTTCTGCCAATCGATGGTAGAGCACGATATTGACGGCGTGGCATACGGTGTCGATTGCTGGGAGGGTGATGAGCATACTGATGCCTATGACGATTCCATCTACAACGACGTCGCCGATCATGCGCGAGGTAACTATCGCGGCAACACCTATTTATTGCGTATGTTCTTTAATGAAGCGCTGAAACACTTTGACGATAATTCAATTGACCTGCTGCATATCGATGGCCTTCATACCTATGAGGCCGTGCAGGAGGATTTCACCAACTGGTATCCCAAAGTGAAGCCAGGGGGCATTATTCTGTTCCACGATGTGATGGCAAGAATCAAGGATTTTGGCGTCTGGCGCTACTTTGAGGAAATAGAGGAGCAGTACGATGAAGTCTTCAAGTTCAACCACGGCTTTGGCCTTGGTGTGCTGCGCAAACCCGGTGGAGAACCCACTAACGAACCGTTGTTCGACATGCTGTTTAACAAAGATGAAGAGTCGATAAAAAAATTGCGCCAGTTTTATGTGCACGCCGGGCATTTTCTGGATTCTCGTCGCCAGGCGAATTTTTGGCGACAGTCCCAGAAAGGCATGAAAAAGGGTGGGCAGGGGAAGAAGAAGCCGGTCGAAGCCAAGCCCGCTGAATAAGTATGTCAACGTCGTGCTTGCCGGTCATCCCGGTGAACAGCGCAACTCCATGAAGGTGTGCCTATGACTGAAATGAGTGGGCCTGAAAGATTTCCGGAAGAGCTCGCTGAGTACCGCCCTTTGTTGGAGCAGGTGCACAAGATGATCGACGAGGGTGACTACGAATCGGGGGTTGCCAAACTGCAAAAGGTGGCGCGTGCCAGCGGTAGTGAACCCCTGATGAACTACCTGATTGAAATGCGAGTTCAGGGGTTCCCCAAGATCACGGAGAGGATTACGCCCGAACCGATGTTTGAAGCGAACAGTCTTCTCGGCAAGCCCGATGAGGTCCGCGCGCGGCTGGATAGAGACGGCTATCTGTTCTTTCGCAGTATTGTTCCGCAGGATCTTCTACAGGAATTACGAGACCAGATAACACAGATTCTCGCCGATCAGGGGTGGATTGAAGGCGGCGCGCAGCGGAATTTGGCCCGCGCGATTCGACGTCCGGTGCGCGAGGGGCAGCCCCAGTTTTTCAAGGCCCACGATCGTATTATCAAATTGGAGGCCCTGCACAGTCTGGCACATGAACCGCACCTGATGGACGTGATGCGACAGGCGCTTGGCAACGCCGTATTCCCGCATCCTCTGAGTATTGTCAGGCTCATTTTTCCTGACAGCCCGGAGTTGGCAACGCCGCCTCATCAGGATTTCCCCAATAATCAGGGTACGCCAAATTTGACGGCGGCCTGGATGCCTTTGGCCGATTGTGCGATCGAGGACGGTTCCCTGGCTGTTATGGAGGGGTCGCACAAGTTTGGCGTGATGCCGCTGCGGTTTCACCTCGGAGCGGGTAACCGGCGCGCCGTTCTCAGTGACGATGTCCTGGCATGTCGCTGGGTGGGCGCGGATTTCAAAATGGGGGATATTGTATTGTTCCCATCCATGACCGTGCACAAGGCAATGGAAAACAGCAACCTGGAACGGATGCGACTGTCGGTGGATTTTCGCTACCAACTCGAGGGGGAAGCGCTGACCGAGGGGTGCCTGCAGCCTCACTTCAACCGTGTCAGCTGGGATGAAATCTACAAGGACTGGAAATCAGATGAGCTGAAATATTATTGGCGCAACAAGGACTATGTGGAAGTACCCTGGGATCCCACCCTGCATGAACTGCCTGAGGACCATGTCGATGAAGCCTACGAGCAACAGCTTGCCTACAATATTGCCCTGACGCGGCGAAAGGAAAGTCGGGCGGCCAGAGGCGAGAGCTGACCCCCGGTTGGGGTGAGGTTGCCACCGGCCTGGTAGCTGATGCCCGGAGGCGCTATGTCACTGGGAACGCAGCGATTGCCAGCGGCTACCAGACAAGCGGAATCTGGTTTTTGGGAAAACTGGTGGCTCCGAAAAACCAGGTTTCGACCGCGTAACGCAATTTGGTGAAGTCCTCTCGGTATTGTGTTCTATGCAGGTATAAATGGTCGAAGAAAAACGCATCTCCAGCGTTGAACTCAGGCATCAAAACGGCCTGATTTTCTGCAAAACGGTCGGTCACCAGTGAGTCACTGACGGACCAATTGAACTGCGCTCCCTCGGCAGATGCGATGTCATAGAGCCGCTGTGGCACGACATCCAGGCCCGGCGCCCCCGTCGTGCCTCCGCACCTGTTCAGCGGCAACCACATATTGAGGCTGTTCAGGTTGGTACCCATGAAGGCGCCATCCTGGTGCCAGCCGGCTTCAGCGACAGGGAGCTTGGAGCGGCGTAAAACCCACTTTTTGACGGACAGGCATGGCGCCTCGCCCAGGTACTCCGTCATCAGTTGCTTAATGCCCAACTGTTCATAGAGTTGTAGCAGGGCCTCCGCCACAGAGGGCGCTTCAACACACATGGCGGACCCTGAGTTGCGGTGAAAGCTGCGGGTATTGGTGAGTTCACGAGCTTTGTTTGGCATGATGGATCGGAGGTTTTCGGGCGGATTGTGATAAGCGCTTCTCGGC
>TARA_R110002049_G_scaffold112092_1_pt1 | contig 18775 bp, 12 predicted proteins | sample TARA_R110002049 | Tara Oceans TARA_R110002049 (sample SAMEA4396941) | marine metagenome | biome: Polar Biome; feature: [SRF] surface water layer (ENVO:00010504); material: water (ENVO:00002006), including particulate matter (ENVO:01000060) such as... | depth 5 m | reverse complement strand
GGTAGCTACGGCTGGACTTGAACCAGCGACCCCAGCATTATGAATTGTGCTGGATATTTTTAACCAATTGATTTTATTGACTTAAATACGAGCACCCACAGCGCAATTTGCACCACAGAGCACAACTTTTCACCACAAGTCCCGCAAATCTCCCGCAGGCTCCGCCTTGGTCTATCTGGCGCACAGGCAAACGCGCCACTTTATGTGTCGCAATCTATCCAACTCACAGCCATCTGTTCATAAAAACCCGTTGTTCAATATTAATGAACATAGTATATTTGTGAACAACCGCTCTCCCTATTAATGTTGAATGCGTTTAACACCATGAACCGGCTGGAAACGGAACACGACATTCTGCACGGCGCTATAGAAGCCTTCCGTGAGGAAACCGCGCTGCAGCTCGATATTGTTGAGTTTGACGTGCGCAGAGGCAACAGGCGGGTCGACGCGATCCTGCAGATGCCCGGCAACGGTACCCAATTGCTGGCCGAAATAAAGAAATGGGCAACCCATACCAACCTGGGAGCAGTAATCAACCAGATGCAGCAACTTGCCACTCCTGATGCAGGCCTTCTGGTCGCAGGTTACGTTAACCCGAATATGGCGAGAAAGCTGAAGGAAGCCGGTATTCAGTATATTGATGCGGCGGGTAATGCCTATCTCAACCAGCCACCGGTCTACATTTTTATCAAGGGCAACAAGCCGGAGGCCCTGACTGGAACCAGAACGAAAACCGGTAAAGCATTCCAGCCCGCCGGGATGAAGATTGTCTGCGCTTTTTTGAAGGGCCGTGAGCTAATCAACGCGCCTTACCGTGAAATCGCTGAACAGGCTCAGGTGGCGCTGGGTACCGTTGGCTGGGTTATTCGCGACCTGCTCGAACAAGGTATTCTGGTTGAGGACATCGACGGCACCGGGCGCCGGATAGCAGACTACGACCAGTTGCTGGATAAATGGGTAGAGGCGTATCCACACAAATTAAGAGACAAGCACCGTTTGGGAACGTTTACGACGGACAATCCCAACTGGTGGCGGGAAATTCATCCGGATGAGTTTCAGGCAGCTTGGGGAGGGGAAATTGCCGCTGGCGAATATACAGGCTACCTGAACGCCAAAGACGCGGTGGTCTACGTCAGCAAAGCCCGGATGACTGATTTCCTGAAGCATGCCCGGCTGAAGAAAGCTGCGCCAGATGAAAAGACAGACCTCAAAATCGACCTGATTGAGCCCTTCTGGAGAGAGGGGGGCGAGGCTGTACGCCGAGGGCTGGTACACCCTTTAATCGTCTATGCAGATCTGGTGGCAACCGGCGACCCGCGCAATCTCGATACGGCGAAACGACTTCGTGAAAAATACCTTCGTTAATATCACGGGCAAGCTGCCTCGGGGCCTGGTAGCGCTGTATGGCGATATCAACGACGTGGCGAAGAGCCTGGACATCGACTTCCTGGTGGTTGGCGCAATGGCCCGGGACCTGGTGCTCGTTCATGGCTTTGGCTCAACCATAGAGCGCGGCACCAGGGATGTGGACCTTGGTATCAATGTCGCTAGCTGGGACGATTTCGAAACGCTGAAGGCGCAACTGATCGAGCAGGGTTTTGAGCAAGACAAACAAAAAGCTCATAGATTGACCCGCAGTGACTCCCAGAACCTGCCCTGGGAAGTTGATATCGTACCCTTCGGCAATATAGCCGCGGATGACAGCACTATAAGCTGGCCTCCTGATCAGGCGGTTGTCATGTCAGTGCTCGGCTTTACCGAAGCCATGGAAAATGCATTTTCCGTACAGATCAGTGATGACCCGGAGATGACTATCCCTGTCGCATCCCCGGCCGGTGTAGCGATCCTCAAGCTGGTTGCCTGGGTTGAACGCGAAGTAGAGGTCAAACCAAAGGACGCCATGGACTTGGGCTACCTGATCGAAAGCTATACCAAAATCCCGGAAATTTTTGCGGCAATCTATGAAGAAGGCTGCATGGAAGCTCAGGACTGGGATGAAACAAGGGCCAGTGCTATGAAGCTCGGTAGAGATGCGGGTGTAATTGCTCTCCCGCCAACCAAAACGTTTTTAAAAGATCAAATATTTAACCAGGCGCCCAAAGTGGAACAGTTCGTACGGCAGATGCAAAGCAATCGCCTGTCAGATTCTGCTGAGCTTCTGGATATTTTTACAACGGCTTTCTTGGATCAAGAGGTGCCGCAGTAATGTTCGCGCCCCACCAAACACAATACTTCGCCTGGCAGCTCACCCGCCGTCTGTCATCTGAAGATGAAGACAAACTCACCGGCGCTATTATGGACGCCCAGATAGACCTGAACCCGCACCAGGTTGATGCCGCCTTGTTTGCCTTCAAGAATCCTTTCAGCAAGGGCGTTCTGCTTGCTGATGAAGTGGGACTCGGAAAAACCATAGAGGCCGGGCTGGTCATTGCGCAGAAATGGGCGGAACGCAAACGCAGAATTCTCATCATCGTGCCAGCCAATTTGCGTAAACAATGGCATCAGGAATTACAGGAAAAATTTGGTGTGGAGGGGCGGATTCTGGAATCTGCCAGCTTTAACAAAGCCAGGAAAGCTGGGGAGAAAAACCCATTCGATATCGGCGACGGGTTGGTGATTTGTTCCTATCAGTTCGCCAGTGCGAAGGCGGACGAACTGCGAATGATTCCCTGGGATCTGGCGGTGATTGATGAAGCGCACCGCCTGAGAAATGTATACAAGAAAAGCAACAAAATCGCCAAAACCCTCAAAGACGCCCTGGCGCCCGTAAATAAAGTACTCCTGACTGCAACGCCGCTACAAAATTCGTTGCTCGAACTGTATGGACTGGTCAGCATTCTGGATGAGCAGGTATTCGGCGACCTGGACAGCTTTCGCAACCAGTATGGGCGAATAACGGATGCACAGTCCTTTGCCAGTCTGAAACAACGCATTGCGCCCATCTGCAAGCGTACTCTGCGACAACAAGTGCAGGCATACGTGTCCTACACGAAGCGCATTCCCCTGGTGCAAACTTTCACGCCATCCAGTGATGAGCAACGTTTATACGCACTTGTATCCGACTATTTACGCAGACCAGAGCTGAACGCTTTACCCAGCGGACAGCGGCAATTGATCTCGATGGTCATGTGGAAACTATTGGCTTCATCATCCTTTGCCATCGCGGGTGCCCTGGGCTCCATTGTAAAGCGCTTGCAGCGTGCGCTGGAGCAAGCGGAGCCCGGTGATCAGCAAGTGCTTGATGATATGCAGGCAGATTACGAAGCCCTGAATGAGACGGCGGAGGAGTGGGATGAGCCGGAGGCAGAAATGTCTGTGGAGGAGAGAGAGTCCATCCTCGCTGAAATTGAAGAACTCCAGGGGTTTAAAAACCTGGCGGAGAATATCCGTCACAATAGCAAAGGCGATGCGCTGCTCAAGGCGCTGGATATCGGCTTCGAAAAGCTGCGGAAACTGGGAGCCAATGAGAAGGCGATCATTTTTACCGAATCCCGTAAGACCCAGGAATACCTGCTGCAACTTTTATCCGATAGTGACTATAGCGAAGGCATCGTGCTGTTCAACGGCAGCAACAGTGATGCGAGAGCCAGACAAATCTTCCAGGATTGGCTGCAACAGCATCAGGGCTCGGACAGAATTACAGGCTCCCGCACTGCCGATACGCGCGCGGCCTTGGTAGATTACTTTCACCATCAGGGCCGCATAATGATCGCCACTGAGGCAGCGGCAGAAGGAGTTAACCTGCAGTTCTGTTCACTGGTCATCAACTATGACTTGCCCTGGAATCCCCAGCGTATTGAACAGCGTATAGGTCGCTGCCACCGTTACGGCCAGAGGCACGATGTGGTGGTACTCAACTTCATTGACCTCACCAACGAGGCCGACCGCCGCGTATACGAATTGTTAGACCAGAAGTTCAACCTGTTTGATGGCGTTTTCGGTGCCTCCGATGAAGTGTTGGGCGCTATCGAAAGCGGCGTTGATCTTGAGCGACGTATCAAACAGATTTACCAAACCTGCCGCGAGCCGCAGCAGATCAGCTTCGCGTTTGAACAGCTCCAGCAGGAACTGGCTCACGAAATCAACGCCCAAATGTTGAATACGAGAGAGCAGTTGTTTGAACATTTTGACGACGATGTGCTGCAAAAAATCAAACTCGATAGCACCGCCTCCCTTGATCGCTATGAACGCCTGTTACTCGACCTGACCAAGGGTGAACTGGCCGACCATATAGACCTAATCGATGGTGGGTTTTACCTCAAGTCACTGCCTGCTTCGGCCCCGGCCGATCTTGCACTGGGCGAATACGAACTGCCCCGGCGAGAGGGTGAGCAACACATCTATCGTCTCAGCCATCCGCTGGCGCAATGGCTGATCCAGCAGGCCAAAGCCAGGCCATTGGCGTCAGCCGAATTGGTTTTTGACTACGATGCCACAGTGACCCAGGTTGCCGTGGTGAAGGCGCTGCAGGGGCAATCCGGTGAGTTGCAGGCGCATCTGGTCAGTGTGAGCTCGCTGGAGCGGTCCGAAGATCATATTGTTCTCTGCGGGGAAACCAGCGATGGCCAGAGCCTGGACCAGGAAGTGCTGGAGAAGTTGTTGAGTTTCCCGGTAGTCGAGGTGAATAGCATGGCGGTTCCGTTTAGCCCCGGCTTGGACGAGGAGCTCAGCCGCCGCAAAAGCGACATATTGCTGGAGGTAAACCATCGCAACCTGAAGTACTTCGAAGCAGAAGTCGAAAAGCTGGATAGCTGGGCCGATGACCTGAAAGTGGGCCTGGAGCACGAAATAAAGCAACTGGATAAAGAGATAAGGGAAGTGCGTAGAACCGCCAAAGCTGCGCCAGATCTCAATGAAAAGCTGGCATGGCAGAAGCGCCAGCGCGACCTGGAAAAGCTTCGTGGCCGCAGGCGCCGGGAATTATTCGACAAACAGGATGAAGTGGATGCGCGCCGGGAGGGGTTGATCGCCGAGCTTGAGGAGAAACTTGAACAGAGGGTAGAGGACAGGAGCCTGTTTGCCATCGGCTGGCGAGTACTTTGATCTAGATCCAACAGGGGCTATTGATAAATGTAATACAAATATATATAAAGTTTATTTTATGATACTTTTTCAATATATCTAAGCGCGTTCATTGAGATCAAATAAATAGATATACAAATTGTTTATCTATATTTTGTTTTGTAATAGAGTTTAGCGCATGGGTACAGAAACCTCACGAACGGAACGCCAGGCGCTCACACGCATTAATGCCGTGCTGGCCGATTGCCCGACAGGCGTACCCATGTCCAGCACGTGGCTTGAATCCAAAGGCGTGTATCCACAATTACTTCAGAAGTACAAAGAATCCGGCTGGCTGGAGCCACTGGGGCGTGGAATCTGGATTAGGGCAGGCACTCGTCCCACACTGGCCGGCGCAGTCTTCGCATTACAACGCATAGGCATCAATGCCTATCCGGCGGCGAGGAGCGCGCTGGAACTGCAGGGCCGCTCGCACTATGTCCCTACTGGCGAGGTGCCGGTTTTGCACATGAGTCTGGGAGCAGGCCAGAGAATGCCACAATGGTTCAGGGCTATGGATTTCGCCCGCAACCTGCACCTGCTCAATGCAAGTACCTTGTTCGAGCCGGTGTCTGCCGGATTGTCTGAAGTAAGGAGTGAAGGTGTTGAGATAAAACTCAGCAGCCCGGAGCGGGCGATGGTGGAATATTGCCAGCTCCTGCCCAAACATGCCGATTTTGAGGAAGCCAGGCAGCTGATGGAAGGGTTGCCCACATTGCGCCCGCGCCTGGTGCAAAGCACGCTGCAGGCCTGTAAATCCGTCAAGGCAAAAAGGCTCTTCCTAGCCCTGGCTAGTGTCGTCGGGCACAGCTGGTTTAGCGAGCTGGATCAGGCGCAATTTGATCTGGGAGCTAGCAATCGCATACTGCCCATCGAAGGTGTGCCCCATCCGGTCTACAACATCACTGTCCCTGAAGCGTGGATAGTTGAATGAAAGACCAGTATGAAAGCCAGGTCGCCCTGCTGATAGATATCTTGCCTTTCGTGGCACAAGCAGACGTGTTTGCCTTGAAGGGTGGTACGGCCATCAACTTTTTTCATCTCGACTGCCCCCGGCTGTCGGTCGATATCGATCTACACTACCTGCCACTTAATAGTAGAGAGCAGGCCCTGGCTGACATTAATGCCAATATGCGGGCGATTGCGGCGAGCATCGAGGAGACGTACACAGATGCGCAAGTGAGGATTGATGACAGAACTTGCAATGCGGTCGTTGCGAGGCGTGGGACGCAAATAAAGATTGAGCCCAACACGGTCATCCGGGGCAATTTTCTTCCTGTCGAGCACCGACCTCTCAGCGGCTATCTGGAAGAAAAATACGGCAGAACTGTCAGCATTCCCTGCATCGCAAAACACGAACTGTATGCGGGAAAGCTCTGTGCGGCCCTGCAAAGGCAGCACCCGCGTGACCTGTATGACATGCTTCTATTCCTGCGTGAGAACGAATTGTCCGTAGAGTTTATGGACGCTTTCCTCGTCTATTTGATTAGCCAGGGCAAGCCCATCTACGAAGAACTCAATCCCAATATCAAAGACGTCGAGAACCTGTATCACAGCCAGTTCATGGGGATGCCAGCGAACGAAGTGACGCTCCAGCAACTGACAGCGGTACAAGCCAGCCTTCCCGGTCAGGTTTTAGCAGCACTGGGAGACAGGCATCGGCAGTTCTTGCTCGGTTTCAAGCAGGGTAATCCTGACTGGAGCCTACTGCCTTTTTCCAGTATCCAAGATCTTCCCGCCGTGCGCTGGAAGCAGATCAATCTTGGCAAAATGGAAAGCCCCAAAAGGCAGCAGGCAATAGCCAGTTTGCAGCAGCTCTTTGCGGAAAACCCATTTAACCCGGAGCACACTGGTATGACAGTTGAGAAGGAAGGTCCCGTTTCGCCCCCTCCTCAGGAGCAGCTCGCTGAAGAAATCGCCTCCGCGCTGGTAGAAGGGGGCCTTGTTGACGCCGCGAGGAAAAAACAGGTTTGCCAGCAAATTGCGGCTGGAAAGCTCAAGCGTGAGGATTGGTCCCTGCTGGTGGAAATGGCCCAGGAACCTGGCGAAGAAGAGGGTGCAGCCGATGCCTGACCGAATCAAGCGTTTGAATATTGAAGGATTTCGTGGCGCCACCCAGCCGCTGGATTTGGTGTTCGACCCAGGCAAGTCCGTGGTGTTGATCTTTGGAGAAAATGGCACAGGCAAGTCCACGATTGTTGATGCAATTGAATCGGTCAGTATGGGTTCAACCACGTTTCAGGATGACTGGAAGCTGGGCAAGGGCAAGCGCAAGGAAAGTTATATACCCACACTGGGCAAGAAATTGACTGATGTCAGCATCCGCATGGAGTTTGGTGACAATACCTATACCGCCACACTGAGCAACAAGGGCGTACAGCTCTGCAATACCGCCAACCGCCCGGTTGCCAAAGTGCTGCGCCGAAAGTCATTGCAGACATTTATGGATGCGGACCCGGCACAGCGCTATAAGGAAGTGGCGTCGTTCCTGGATATTCCCCAAATCGAGGCGTCGGAAGCATCGCTGCGAGAAGCATTCAAGGAAGCTCAGAAGCAATTTGAACAGGCAACCTCGGCCTATGGCCAGGCACAGGAAAACCTGCAGGGGCTTTGGGAAGCCGAAGGCAGCCCGGGACTGGAGAGAAAGCAGACTGCGGAGACCTGGGGCAGAGAGCAGGCCCAAACCCCAACCGAGGCGCTGAAAGCGGGGTTACAGAATCTAAAAATAAGTCTCAGGCACATCGATAGCCTGCAGCAGAAAGGGCTTGCGAAAACAACCGCTGAACAAGCAGTGGGTGTGGCACAACAAGAGCTGCAGCAGGCCGAACAATCTGTCGCAGATGCGGAGTCTGGTGGCGGGCTTGGTAGTGCGGAGCTGGTCACGCTCCTACAGGATGCCAGAGCTTATCTCACAAAAAGCCCTGACAGCCTTTGCCCGGTTTGCGAAGAAACGGCCATAGTCCCCGGTGATCTGGTGGTGCGTCTTGAACAACGCATAGACGCCATGAGCGCCCTCCAAAAGGCTGGCGACAACAAGCTAAGGGCGGAGAAAAACCTGCACGCAAAGCAGGACCAGCTCTCGCAGTCCATCGAGAACCTGCTTAACGCAGCGCAGTCCATACAGGAATATTTTTACCCCGACGAATCAGCGTCTGATTCAGACTCCATTGCCAGGATGCGCGAGGTGGATGCAGACGCTGCGTTGGCAAAGACATTGCAGATTGAAGCCGAACTGGTCACGAGACTAGAGCAATTGCAGGCAGATGAAGCTGCCCAGCAAAAGCAACTCAACAATCTCTCCAGCATCATCCAGTACGTCAAGACTCTGGATGAAAAGTCAGCCGAGGCAAAGCAAAAGGAATCACTCAGCAAACGCCTGCAGCAGGCTGTGACGATTGTTGAATCCCGACGCAAAGCCTACGTGGAGGGCATACTTGCCGAGATCGCGCAGGAGGTCGATAAGCTCTACCAGAAAATTCATCCCGCCGAGGGCATTGGCGACATCAAGCTCAAACTGGATGAAAACCAGCGTGGCTCACTGGTCTATGGGGTGGCCTTCGGCGGACAGCAGGACATACACCCCCAGCCCTACTACAGCGAGTCCCATCTGGATACGTTGGGGTTGTGCATTTTCCTGGCATTGGCGAAGCGTAACGAGGCCGCACGGACACTGGTAGTCCTCGATGATGTACTGGGTTCGGCGGATCAGCAGCATTTGCAGAGAACGCTGGCTATGCTGATGGAGGAATCGACGAATTTTGCCCAGCTGGTCATCACTACCCACTATCGGCCATTGCGCGACCAGTTTCGTTTTTCCAGACAGCCAGCCACCCCCGTGCAACTGATCGAACTTAAACGATGGGATTTTGAGCACGGCATTAAATCTGCCAAGGCAACGACCTATGCGGAGGACTTACGCCTGCAGTTACAGCAGCAAGAGTTCCGCAGAGAAGCTATTACGGCACAGGCGGGTATCCTGTTCGAGAGTCTCTTGGAGTTCATTACCCGTACATACCGGTGCAAAGTACCACACCACGCGGAGCCCCGATTCACCTTTGGCGAACTGGCCAGCGCACCCAACGGGAAATTGAAACCCGCGCTGAAAGTTGTCAGCCAGGACGATGGGAATTCCCACGAAATTCCGCTGGCGCCCTTCTACGAGAAGCTGCAACAAGCGATACAGATTCGCAATCTCGTGGGCTGCCATTTCAATCAATGGGCGGGGGAGCTCGCGGATCAGGAAGTCAGGGAAATGGCGGAACTGGCACTTGAACTGGCGGATACCCTGGTATGCCAACACTGCGGCAGTCTGCCGCTCAGTAGCAAATCAGGAAGCCACTGGGAATGCGCATGTAAGAAAACACAGATGCACCCTTTGCAGCAACCACAATAGAGCGCACCCGTCGCTTCGAAAAAAAACGGGAATAGAGTTTAAATTGGAATATTTGGATATATGACCGCACTACCCGATGACAAATTGAATCTCCTAAAGGAGGCTTTGGCCCGAGACTATGTGCCTGGTCTGCCTGAGTTGTTGGATCAGTCAAAACCAGACGATCAGCAAGAAGCAAAAAATTTGTCGAGGGCCTTTTCGGCCTTTGCAATTTCCCATCTTTGCGACGTTCATCGATCAGATGCGGCTGGTGCCGTTGTTGATGATTTTGATGACTATGGTATTGATGCAATCTTCTATGACGCCCAGACCGAGACTCTTTATCTGGTGCAGGCAAAGCTGAAAGCCGCTGCAATGTTCAGCCAGGATGAGGCACTGGCTTTTTGTCAAGGTGTTCGCAAATTGATAAACCAGGATCTTTCAGGGTTTAACCTGCATGTTCAGCGTCGAAGTCTCGAGATTGAGGAAGCAATAGACAATTGCTCGCATATACAGCTTGTTGTGGCCCACACTGGTGCAGGTTTGAGTATACACGCTCAAAATGCAATCAATGAATTACTCCAGGATGCAAGTCATGGGGAGGAAAGGTTTGTTGCTAGCATCATTGATTACAACCCACAAAGTATTGTCCCGGATTTACAGGGCTCGCAAGCCTATGAGCCAGTTCACACTGATTTAAAGTTGGCAAATTGTCAGAGCATTCAGGAACCAAGAACAACCTATATGGGCTTGATCCCCGTTCAGGATCTCGTTGCTCTGCACCAAAAGCATGGTAAAGCGCTGTATGAAAAAAATATTCGGACATTTCTTGGCCACAGAACCGATGTCAATGTCTCTATCAGGAGTACGTTAGAACACTGCCCGGAAGATTTCGTCTACTTGAACAACGGTGTGGCCGCTCTGTGTGAAGAAATAGAGCCGAAGTCTACGAGTAATGGTAGAAAGAAGCTGAAGACGCAAGGCTTCTCAATTATCAATGGCGCTCAGACAATTGCTTCTGCTGCTCGATTTATCGAGGAGAATGAGGGTGTAGATATATCAAAGGCAACTGTTGCTATCTCATTGATAAAGGCCGGAGCTACTAGCGACTTTGGGAAATCAGTCACTCGTGCAAGAAACCATCAAAACCCCGTTTCCTTAAAGAATTTCGTTGCTTTGGATGATGAACAGGAGAGATTAAGGCGTGAACTGGCACACCTGGGCATTCGTTATGTGTACAAAGCGGAGGTGATGGAGAATAAGCAGGATGATGATCGCATTCAGGTAGATGAGGCGGCTCAAGCATTGGCTCTCTTTCAGCAAGATCCTCGTTTTGTTGTTTGGCTTAAGAAGGAACCTGGAAGGCTTCTCGATTCAAACACAGAGCAGTACAAGGCATTATTCCCTACTAATTTGTCTCCCTACGCATTGGTCAACGCGGTTCGCTTTCTGCGCTATATGCAGAAACGGATGCTATCTGAATCAAATGCGGCATGGGGCCCAGAACGACTTACCTACAAGCACGGTAACTACGCAATAGGCTGGCTTTTGGCGAAGAGGATTAGAGAGGCTCAGAATAAGCCACGAATGGTTACGGTGGAAAAGATAGAGGAAGTATTAAGTCAGCCACTGGACGCATTGCGGCAACAGTTATGGTCTGTTACTGAGCCTCTCATGATATACAAAGGGCCATTGGCGCTATTTCGTAATCAGACAGACGTTCTACCGCTGCTAGCGCGAGTATGTGTTGAAAATTATGGGATGGGTGATGACCCGGTAGTTGAGATAAAGAAACAACAACAGAATTCGCCCCCTTTATATCCGAACGAGGTGCTTTTTGAATACCTTATATCTAAAGCTCCTCAAATAGGGGGCTTATCATGAGTAGTAGGAAAACAAAACTTGAACTCACCTGGATAGGCAAGGACAAGCGGCCCAAGCTGGAGCCGCGGATTCTGTTGGAAGAGCCAAATAAGTCCTACCACGCCAAACACCGGGTTACTGACAACGACATTTTCGAGAACAAGCTGATCTTTGGTGACAACCTGTTGGCACTAAAGGCGCTGGAGCAGGAGTATGCGGGCAAGGTGAAGTGTGTGTTTATCGACCCGCCCTACAATACCGGCAGTGCGTTTGAGCATTATGACGACGGTTTGGAACACTCTATATGGCTCGGGTTGATGCGGGACAGACTCGAAATCCTCCGCAATCTCCTATCCGATGATGGTTCGCTGTGGATCACCATCGATGATAACGAAGCGCACTACTTGAAGGTACTTTGTGATGAGGTTTTTGGGAGGTATAACTTTGTATCTAATGCTGTTTGGCAGAAGAAATATACGATTGCTAACGATGCGAAATGGTTATCCGACAATCATGATCATGTGTTGATTTATGCTAAGAGTAAGGAATTGTGGCGCCCATATCGCATGGCTCGTAGCGCAGAAATGGATAAACGCTATAAAAATCCAGACAACCATCCAAAGGGACCTTGGAAAGCAACACCACTTTACGCGAAAAGGACTGGATCAGAGAAAGAGCAGGCGTTTACCTTTACTTTCAAGAACGGCTTCGAATGGACACCGCCCAAAGGTTCTTCACCAAGATTTCCGGCGGCGAAGCTTAGAGAAATGGATAACAATGACGAGATTTGGTTCGGTGTGAGCGGCGATGCGTCGCCATCTAGAAAGACATTCTTAAGTGAACTGAAAATTGCAGGCACCCCATCCCCAACTATTTGGTTACATACCGAGGTTGGACATAATCACGAAGCTAGAGAAGAGGTCAAGGCGGTAAATCCTATTGATTCCTTTTCCACACCAAAGCCTGAAAGACTAATATCGAGAATATTGGACCTTGCCACAGAAAGTGGGGACTTGGTGCTCGATTCCTTCGCCGGTTCCGGCACCACCGGCGCTGTAGCCCACAAAATGGGCCGTCGCTGGATCATGGTAGAGCTCGGTGAGCACTGCCACACTCATATTATTCCCCGGCTGCAAAAGGTAATCGACGGCGAAGACCAGGGCGGAATTTCCAAAGCAGTAAACTGGCAGGGCGGTGGCGGCTTCCGCTATTACCGGGTAGCGCCCTCGTTATTGGAACAAGATGTCTGGGGCCGCTGGGTAGTAAACAAGGACTACAACCCGGAGATGCTAACCCAGGCCATCTGCAAGCTGGAGGGCTTTACCTATGCGCCAACGGATACTGTCTTTTGGCAGCAGGGCTATTCCACCGAAACAGATTTCATCTATGTGACCACCCAGACCCTGTCGCTGGAACAGTTGCAGGTGTTAGCCGATGAGGTCGGGCAGGATCGCACACTGTTGGTCTGTTGCAGCGCCTTTCGCTGCAAGGCGGATCGGTTTCCTAATCTCACCCTGAAGAAGATCCCGAAAATGGTGCTCAGCCGCTGCGAATGGGGGCATGACGATTACAGTTTAAATGTAGAGAACTTGCCTATGCAGGAAAAAGTACTGGCGCCAGAACAGGATGACCTGTTTACCGCTGACAATGGCGAGGGAGAACGCTGATGGATAGTCGCACTCTCAACGCCATCACTGGCCGCCTTAGCCTGCGCGCCCCTCAGGAGGAGTCGCTGCATGCACTGGCCACCGCTCTGGATGCCGCTCCGGCGATGTTACAGAAAGACCGTGACCTGGCAGGTCTGCAGAAAACCTTGGCGGCGGAGTTCCCGTCCCTTACAGATTTTGAACGGGAATTTCCATCGCTGTGCTTTGCGCTGGCCACCGGCGTGGGTAAAACCCGCCTGATGGGCGCATTTATCAGTTACCTGCATCTGGCCCATGGTATTCAGAACTTTTTTGTCCTGGCGCCCAATCTGACCATCTATAACAAGCTGATTGCCGATTTTACCCCCAACAGCCCCAAGTATGTGTTCAAGGGGATAGCCGAGTTTGCCGCGTATCCACCGGAAATTGTGACTGGCGACAATTACGAGAACGCGGGCACTGGTGGCTTACTGTCGCCAGTCTCGATCAACATTTTCAATATTGCCAAGATCAATTCCGAGGTGCGTGGTGGCAAAGCGCCGCGTATCAAGCGCCTGTGGGAAACGATTGGGGACAGTTACTTTAACTACCTGGCCAATCTGCCCGACCTGGTGATGTTGATGGATGAATCCCATCGCTACCGCGCCAGCGCCGGGGTGCGTTCCCTGAACGAACTCAGCCCCTTGATGGGGCTCGAACTGACGGCAACACCCTTTACAGAAAGCAATCGTGGTCCTGTGCCCTTTAAAAATGTGGTGGTGGATTACCCGCTGGCGCGGGCCATGGACGATGGCTTTGTGAAAGAACCCGCGGTGGTCACCCAGCGCAACTTCAACGCTAGCCAATACAGTACCGAGCAATTGGAGCGCATCAAGCTGGAAGACGGCATCCGCCTGCATGAGGCCACCAAGGTAGAGCTGCTTACCTATGCCAGGCAACAAGGGGTAACACCGGTCAAGCCTTTCATGCTGGTGATCGCACGGGATACCACCCATGCTGCGCAACTGCTTGAACTGCTGGAAAACCAGTTATTCGACCGTCGTTATAACGGCAAGGTCATCCAGGTAGACAGCAGCAGAAGTGGCGCAGCGGAAGAGGAGATGGTGCAACGCCTGCTGGCGGTTGAAAGTTTCGACGAGCCCACCGAGATTGTGATCCACGTGAATATGCTCAAGGAGGGCTGGGATGTTACCAACCTCTATACCATTGTGCCGCTGCGCGCAGCCAACGCCCGCACCCTGATCGAGCAATCGATTGGCCGTGGCTTGCGCCTGCCCTACGGGAAGCGCACTGGCGTGGATGCGGTGGACAGATTGAGTATTGTGGCCCATGACCGCTTTCAGGAAATTGTCGACGAGGCCAACAATCCGCAAAACCCGCTGCGCCTGAAGCAGTTGATACTCGATACTGAAGGTGCGGATGCGCCCAAAGAGGCCGTGATTGTGAAATCGCACCTTGAAACAGCGTTGAGCGGAAAGGGAAACGGCGATGGTGAAGAGCCAGGGGATTATCCGGGCGGTGGCGAGGCGCTGACCCTGGGCAGTGACCGGGAGCGGCAAGTGGCGGATATTACCTGGAAGGTGATTCAGAGCTACCAGCACAAGCCGGCGGAGGCGCCCACTGCCGCTCAGTTGACGGAGCCTGCGCTGCAAGCGGCAATTACCCAGACCGTGCAGGAACAACTCACCGGAGAGCAGCAATCATTGCTGGCTGAAGTAGAGCAAACCGATGTCGCTGCTGTTGTGGCCAAAGTTACCCAGCTAATGGTAGGTCAGACAATCGATATTCCTCGTATTGTGGTGATGCCCACAGGCGAGATCAGCTACGGTTACCATCCCTTTACACTGGAACTTGAGCCGCTGAATCTGCAGCCATCCAACCGCGAGCTGATCTCCCAGAGCCTGCAAACCAACCAGCAGATTTCTATTTCATCCAGCCCACGGAAAAAGTATCAGAGGCTGGAGGATTACATTGTCGAGCATCTGGTGGACAAGGATGACATCGCCTACGACGAGCATGCCGAGCTGATCTACACGCTGGCAGGGCAGGCGGTCGCCTGGTTCAGCCAGGTGAAGGCGTATTCCGAGGATGAGCTGCACAATATCTTCTTTGGTTACGGCAAGTTACTCGCAGACAATATTCACGCCCAGATGGCAGCCCATTACTGGGAGAAAGCCACCGGCTATGAAGTGAAGGTTAGTGCCGGCTTTACACCGCTGAAGGACGCCGCCTACACCAAGGCCAAGGATCAACCTGTTCACAGCTACCGGGATACTGTGGCCGAGGTTGGCAAAATCAAGCAGATGTTGTTTGGCGGCTTTGTGAAGTGTCTGTATCCACTGCAAAAATTTGATTCCGATACCGAACGGCGGTTTTCCGTAATTCTGGAACGAGACAGTATGAAGTGGTTCAAGCCGGTGGTTGGCCAGTTCCAGATCGTATACAAAGATGGAGTAGAACATCGCCAGTATCAGCCCGATTTCGTCGCCGAGCTACATGATGAAGTGCTGATGGTCGAAACGAAGGCGCGCACTGATCTCAATGACGCCACCGTTCAGGCGAAAGCGGATGCTGCGCGGGAATGGTGTACCAATGCCAGCGACTACTTGCGTGCCCATGGCGGCAAGCGCTGGCGGTATGTGCTGGTACCCCATGATGAGGTCGCGGAGAACAGAGCCCTTCAGGATTTTTGAATACAGCCAGGTGAAACTGGTGAACACCGGCGTGGTTACACTGGCACCGGTCTTTCGCGCAGTACCCTGCATGTACACGTCCCCACGTCACTAGCGAGCGCAGCGGGTAGTGACGTGGGCGTCCGCGCTCTACGGCAATAAACCCAGTGATACGCTTGCCACCAGTAACTTGAGGTGTGGTTCCACTGGAAGCACGCCAACCAGTGACAGTAGCTCTGGATTTCCGGGCCCCAAACAGCTCTCAATGCGCGCGAAATCTCGTTTCCAGCCAGGCACTGATAATCAGTTCACCAGGCTTCCGAGAAGAAGCGCCCCCGATTGGGATTGAATTCTCTGTGACACCCGTATTCCGTGTTCGTATAGTGGACCCACTAGACGCGGCCACTGCGGAAAAGTGGCAAGGAGGACCCCACCTTGCATTCGCAAACGGGGCAGGCAGAGTCCGGTAGTTTTGGAATCCGCCGAAAGCGTCAGCCAGGACCACATATGACGCAGCGGTCAGTGATGACCGGGTCCAGCTTCGAACCATCGGGTGCCGCAAGTCCGGGTACCGCGCCTTCCAATCTCTCCCGCTGGTTACGGGGATCTGTTACACAACCGCTGTTGGTGACAGGGCACTCGTGCCCTGGATATTCAACAGTTTCTTCAACCCTGCAAACGCGCTGGCGGTCAGTGCGTTCTGTTTTTCTAAGAAAGGAGGTAAATCTATTCCGGCCTCAGGCTGGATAACCGTTGGTTGGCACGGGCCAGTTCCCATTAGGAAACACTCCGTGTTGTCTATGGCCAGACACATTCAGGTCAACCGGGATTGGTGTCCCGTGATCGTACCGCACAGCGGGCCTGCGCAGCTTCTGTTGCCAGGTGATCAGAAACACTCACCCAAGGAAATAGCACTATGCGAGACCTGAACTACCAACTGAAAATGTTATGTAAGCACAGCCACGAAGGCAGCTTCGAAACCCGGGTGGGCCGGGAGCGACAGTTAAGCGCCATCGCCAACCAGTTACACGACTTGGGCTTCCGGCAGATGAAGGCCACGTCTCTCAAACAGAAGCATATCCAGGCCCTGGTGGACCACTGGCTGGGCCAAAATCTCTCACCCGGGACCATCAAGAACCGGATGAGTTGCCTGCGCTGGTGGGCCGAGAAGGTCAACAAGCGGGCCGTGGTGGCTGGCTCCAACGATCACTATGGGATACCGGACCGGCAGTTCGTGTCCGACCAGAGCAAGGCCAAAGACCTGACCCGGGAACAGCTCGATCAGGTCAAGGACGAACACGTTCGGATGAGCCTGCGCTTGCAACAGGTCTTCGGGCTCCGCAGAGAGGAGGCCCTCAAGATCCAGCCCCGCTGGGCGGATCGGGGCGATTACCTGCAGCTCAAGGCAAGCTGGACCAAGGGCGGAAAAGAACGCTCCGTCCCCATCCGCACCCGGGAACAGCGCGCCCTGCTGGAACAGGCCAAACGCCTGGCCGGTTTCGGCTCCCTGATCCCCCGGGGCAGGAAATACATCGAGCAGCTCAGGATTTACGAGCGCCACACCGCCAATGCCGGCCTATCGAAAATGCACGGTTTGCGCCATGCCTATGCCCAACAGCGGTACCGGGAACTCACCGGCTGGCCCTCGCCCCATGCAGGCGGGCCGACCAGAGAACAACTGACAGAGGCGCAGCGGCAAACCGATCAACAGGCGCGGCTGATTGTCAGTGCAGAAATCGGCCACCAGCGCGAGCAGATTACCGCAGTGTATCTGGGTCGATAGCCATGCAGATCCAGCCCCGCCTGATCCGACTCCGCGATGCCCCGGCCTATTTGGGCATGGACAAGAATCGATTCAATCGCGAGGTTCGGGCAGAGCTGACCGCGATTCCCATCGGCAAGCAAGGCATAGCCTTTGATCGGCTTGAAATGGACGCCTGGGCGGAGCAGTATATAAACCGCTGTGGGTGTTCGCCTAAGCATAGAGGAGATTTCCTATGTCAAAGCGAATCCCGGGCCTCTACAAGAGAGGCACCCAGGGCATCTGGCACATCGATAAATGCGTCAGGGGATATGGCCGACTTCACGAGAGCACTGGCACAAGCGAGCTCGAAGATGCGGAACGATACCTGATCAGACGATTGGAAGAGCTGCGCAAGGCGACTGTTTATGGCATTCGACCCAAGCGCACTTTTCGGCAGGCGGCAACCAGGTTTTTGCTGGATTACCAGCATAAGCGCAGTATTGGCCGATACGCACAATCCCTGAAAATTCTGGACCCGCATATAGGTGACTTGCCTTTGCGCCAGGTCCATCAGGGTACGCTGGAGTCGTTCATCCAGCATCGTCGTGAGCAAGGTATGCGAGCCAATACCATCAACCGTGATCTGGCGGTTGTGCGGCGAATTCTGACTCTGGCCGCCCGATTGTGGCGGGATGAGTCCGGTTTGACCTGGCTCGAGACGGCTCCCTTGCTGCAATTACTCGATTGTGACGATGCCCGCAAGCCGTATCCCTTATCATGGGACGAGCAGGCGAGGTTGTTTGCGCGCCTGCCGGAACATTTGAGGGAAATGGCTTTGTTCAAGGTCAACACCGGAACGCGGGAGCAGGAAGTGGTTTGCCTGCGGTGGAATTGGGAGGTATCGATTCCAGAGTTAAAAACCAGTGTGTTTGTTATCCCGGGTGGCGGTGTTAAGAATGGAGAGGATCGTTTGGTGGTGATGAATGCCGAAGCGCGAGCGGTGATCAATCGGCAGCGCGGTAGGAGCCCGGAGTATGTATTTACCTACTCGAAGGGTCAGCCGGTCGATCGTATCAACACCAAGGCCTGGCGCAGGGCACGGAAGGAGGCTGGATTACGGCAAGTGCGGGTACATGATTTGAAACATACCTTCGGTCGCCGGTTGCGGGCCAAAGGCGTCAGTCATGAAACCCGGCAGGTGCTCCTGGGCCACAAAAACGGTCAGATCACAACGCATTATTCCGCAGCTGAAATCGGAGAATTGATAGAGGCGGTGGAGAAAGTGAGCTGGACGGGTAGATCGGCACCGACCCTGACCTTGATCAAAAGTGAAAATTCCCGCAAATCTCCCGCAATCGGGAGGAGGGAGAACCGTAGAACGGTTTGAGTGCTGTCTAAGCTATTGATTTTGGGATTG